>Ga0326727_10001325_pt1 | contig 92554 bp, 72 predicted proteins | sample MB2enrmetagenome_FD_207643 | JGI IMG/M metagenome (GOLD analysis project Ga0326727, IMG submission 207643) | Lab enriched peat soil microbial communities from McLean, Ithaca, NY, United States - MB29MY | ecosystem: Environmental > Terrestrial > Soil > Wetlands > Peat | place: USA: New York... | reverse complement strand
GCCCAAAACGCGCCAAAAGACGGCGCTGGGCTCCACTCCGTCCGAGGCCAAGGAGCCATACTCGTGAACTTGCGGGTGGGGGAATTTTCGACCGGAACTTTGGGGAAATTTCAATCGGAGTTGACACATCAGCCGCTGCTTGGCCCTCGCCCGCCACTAATCACCAGGCACTAGCCACTGCCTTTTCGTATGGTTTGCGCCGACCCTTTGAGTAGGTCCGCGGCCTTGCAAGTCAGCCAGCAGGGCTTGTCCTATGGCCTAGTATACTATAGATGTCGTATTTGTCAAGTCCAAAATAACTAAATATTTATCAAAAATGACAGAATGTCGGAAATCTTTCCTAGCGGTAGGAAGAGAATCTTTTGGGAAAGGGTCTAATACCTCGCTGCCATACCGAACTCCGCAGGGACGATGAACGATGCGCGGCCGAAAAAAGGGTGGTGGAACTGCGTGCGTGGTAATATTCTCGCCACACCCCATGAGTTCGCCGCAGACCATTGCGCATTACCGCATCACCGCCAAGCTGGGAGAAGGCGGCATGGGCAAAGTGTATCGCGCCACCGACTCGAAGCTCGGGCGCGAGGTGGCAATCAAGGTTCTACCCGAAGCCTTCGCGCAGGATGCCGAGCGCATGGCCCGCTTCACGCGCGAGGCGCAGGTGCTGGCGTCGCTGAACCATCCGAACATCGCGGCCATTTACGGGGTGGAAGAGCGGGCGCTGGTAATGGAATTGGTGGAAGGCCCCACGCTGGCGGACCGCATCGCGCAAGGTCCCATCCCGCTGGAGGAAGCCCTGCCCATCGCCCGACAGATGGCCGAAGCGCTGGAGGCGGCGCACGAAAAGGGCATCGTGCATCGCGACCTCAAGCCGGCGAACATCAAGCTCACCGCAGATGGCAAAGTGAAGGTGCTGGATTTCGGGCTGGCCAGCGTGGCGCATCCTTCCGCGAGCGGCGACCCCCGGTCCTCGCCCACCCTCAGCATGAGCGCCACGCAAGCGGGCATGATCCTGGGCACGGCCGCATACATGAGCCCCGAGCAGGCGCGCGGCGAGAGGGTGGACAAGCGCGCCGACATTTGGGCCTTCGGCGTGGTGCTATTTGAGATGCTGACGGGGCAATCGCTCTTCGCGGGACCAACTGTTTCGGATACGCTGGCGGCAGTGTTGACGAAGGACCCGGACTGGAGCCTGCTGCCGGCAAAGACGCCCGCGCCCGTCCGCAGGCTGTTGCGCCGCTGCCTGGAGCGGCACCGCAAGCGGCGGCTGGCGGATGTCGCCGACGCGCGGCTGGAGATTGAGGAAGCGCCGGCGGAGGCGGCTGCCACGCCCGTCGCGGCTCGACGCAGCGGGTGGAAGCTTTGGGCAATCGCCGCAGCACTGTTGGCAATTCTCTCGGACATCGGGTGGTGGCAGGCTTATCGCAACACGCGACCGGTCGAACCGCGTCCACTGGTGCGGCTGAGTGTGGATCTGGGGCCGGATGCGATGACGGGCCACAATCTTACCGCGGCCATCTCCCCCGACGGCCGGCGGCTGGTCTTTCCGGCGCGCGCTCCCGATGGCAAACAGCAGCTTGCCACCCGGCTGCTGGACCAGGCCCAAACCACTCCGCTGTCCGGCACGGAAAACGGCCAGGACCCATTTTTCTCTCCCGACAGCCAATGGGTTGGATTCTTCGCAGATAGCAAGCTCAAAAAGATCTCCGTCCAGGGCGGAGCGTCGGTGACTCTGTGCGATGCCCCCTCCGAATACGGCGCCAGTTGGGGGGAAGATGGAACGATTTTCGCGGCCCTGAGCCTGGTATCCGGTCTATCCCGAGTGCCCGCTGCCGGGGGGAGGCCGCAGCCCTTAACCAAGCTGCGTAAAGGCGAGGCGACCCACCGCTGGCCGCAGATTCTGCCGGGAGGCCAGGCCATTCTCTTCACGGCATCTACCACCTTCAGCGTAATGGAGAACGCCAGCGTCGAAGCCATGTCGCTGGAGAGCGGCGTGACCAAGACCGTGGTAACCGGGGGGTACTTCGGCCGGTATCTGCCGGAGAACGGAACCCGTGGTTACCTGGTCTACCTCCATCAAGGCGTGCTGTTCGGCGTAGCGTTCGACCTCGGCCGGCTGGAGGCTCAAGGCACGCCCGTGCCGCTCTTGGAGGACGTGGGCGCGGCGCCGATTCAGGGCGGAGGCCAGTTTGACTTTTCCGCGGCGCCCTCTGGGCACGTAACTTTGGTGTATTTGGCAGGCAAAGGGGCGGCCCAGACTTGGCCAGTGATGTGGCTCGACAGTTCCGGGAAGATGCAGACCCTGATCGCCACGCCAAGCACCTACACCATGCCACGCTTTTCGCCGGACGGGCGGCGGCTGGCGCTGACTGTGACCACGAGCAGCGGCACCGATATCTATGTCTATGAGTTGGAGCGGGAAACGATGACCCGGCTGACCTTCGGGGGACACTCGCAAATACCGGTCTGGGCTCCTGACGGGAAGCACATAGCCTTCCAGTCGACCGCCAGCGGTTTCGGGATCTCGTGGATCCGCAGCGACGGCTCCGGAGAACCACAGCAGCTCCTCGCGGCTCAAAACAACATGGTTCCCTGGTCCCTCTCCCCCGACGAACGGCATCTGGCGTACCACGAGCTTGGTCCGGAGACCGGTTATGACATTTGGACAGTAACGCTGGACACGAGCGCCCCCGACCACCCCAAGGCGGGCAAGCCGGAGCCGTTTCTGCGCACACCATCGGATGAGCGTGTACCGACGTTCTCACCCGACGGGCGCTGGATTGCCTACCGGTCCGACGAATCGGGAACGTCCGAAATCTATGTGCGGCCCTTCCCCGGCGGGCGGGGCGGCAAGTGGCAGATCTCGACCGGAGGCGGGCTATACGGAATCTGGTCCAACAACGGCCGGGAGCTGTTCTACGAAACGGAGGAGAACCGCATCATGGTCGTGGATTACACGGTGAACAGCGATTCGTTCCTGCCGGGCAAGCCGCGCATTTGGTCCGAGAAGCAGATCTTTGCTCCCGGTCTCTTAAACCTGGCCATGGCGCCGGACGGCAAGCGCTTCGCGGTGTTCCCCATGCCGGAAGGGGCGGGCCCCGGCAAAGGTTCGGTCCACGTCACCTTCCTGCAAAACTTCCTCGACGAGCTTCGCCGCCAGATTCCGGGCCGGTGAGCGGGCAGCATCATAGGATTACAACCATGGAAAAATCTTATTCGGGAATTTTCTTGAGACGCGATTTGGGGAAATACTTTCGGCGGGCGCAGCCGGAACAGAAGGGGAAATTCGTGTTCATCCTTCTGGTGGCGCTGGTTTGGTTGGCGGCGGCACCCGCGCGTGCCGCGGAGGCATTCCAGCCGCGGGCCGTGCCGCTCGTGACCACCGATCCTTACTTCAGCATCTGGTCTTTCGCCGACCGCCTCACCGACGACCTCACCCGTCACTGGACGGGCACGCCGCAGTCCCTCGAAAGCATGGTCAGGATCGATGGCGTCACTTACCGGATCATGGGAAAGGGTGCATCCGAGGAGGCATTGCCACAGGTGGGCCTGAGCGTCTTTCCCACCCGGACGATCTACGAGTTCGAAGGCGCGGGAGTACACGTTACGCTGACATTCCTCACTCCACTCCTGCCGCGCGACTTGGACGTCTATTCGCGCCCGGTCACCTATCTCATTTGGGAAGCCCGTGCCGTGGACGGCCACACGCACGCGGTTTCCGTCTATTACGCCAACTCCGCGCAGCTCGTGGTGAACACGGAGGATGAGACAGTTGTTTGGTCGCGCGAAAACATGGCTGATCTCAGTGTGCTGCGCATGGGATCGGAGGCGCAACCGATTCTCGCCAAGTCCGGAGATAATCTCCGCATCGATTGGGGATACCTTTATGTTGCCGCGCCGATGAGCGCGGGGGCAGCAAGCGCCATCGCAAGCCCTGGCTCCGTGCGCCGAGCGTTTGTCGAGGAGGGCCGTCTGCCCGGTGAGGACGAACGAGACATGCCTCGCCCCGCCAACAACCGTGCGCCGCTGATAGCCTTTGTGTTCGATATGGGCCAGGTTGGCGCGCAGCCCTTGGCCCGGCATCTCCTCCTGGCTTACGATGACCTCTATTCCATCGAGTATTTTCATCAGCGCCTGCGCCCGTATTGGCGGCGGAATGGCGCTCAGGCTGCCGATCTTCTCACCACCGCCGAGCGCGATTACGACTCGCTGCGGGCGGAGAGCGAACAGTTCGATCGCGAGCTCATGGCGGATCTCACCCGCATGGGCGGTGAGAGGTACGCGCGTCTCTCGGCGCTTGCCTACCGGCAAAGTCTGGCCGCGCACAAGCTCGTGGCGGCGCCCGACGGCCAGACGCCTTACTATTTTCCCAAGGAGAACTTCAGTTGCGGTTGCATCTCCACCGTGGACGTCATCTATCCGGCATCGCCGGTCCTGCTGCTCTTGAATCCGCGCCTCGAGGAAGCTTCGCTCGCGCCGGTGATGGACTACGTCAAGGCGGGCAAGTGGCCTCTCCCTTATGCGCCGCACGACTTGGGCACGTATCCGCTCGCCAATGGACGCGACCCGGCCAAAATCGAAACCATGCCCGTGGAGGAATCCGGCAATATGCTGATCCTCTTCGCCGCCATCGCCAAGGCCGAGGGCAATACGGCGTTCGCCGAAAAATACGCGCCGATTCTCCAGCAATGGGCCGATTACCTCGTGGAGAAAGGGCTCGATCCTGAAAACCAGCTTTGCACCGATGACTTTGCGGGACACTTGGCGCACAACACCAATCTCTCCATCAAAGCTATCCTCGGCTTGGGCGCCTACGCGCAAATTCTGGAAATGCAAGGGAAGAAAGAATCCGCCAGCCATTACCGAACCAAAGCGCAGGATTTCGCCAGGCGCTGGGTGGAGATGGCGAGCGACGGCGACCATTACCGGCTGGCCTTTGACAAGCCCGGCACGTGGAGCCAAAAGTACAATCTGGTGTGGGACAAGATTCTGGGTTTGAATCTCTTCCCGGCGGAAGTCGCTCGCAAGGAAATCGCCTTTTACGAGGATCACCTCAACCGCTACGGCTTGCCTCTCGACAACCGCAAAACCTATACGAAGGTCGATTGGGAGCTTTGGACCGCCACCCTGGCAGAGTCACCGGCAGACTGGGAAAAGCTGATCTCACCCATCTACGATTGGGTCAACCAATCGCCCACCCGGGTTCCCCTCACCGACTGGTACTGGACTCGCGACGGCACGCAGGTGGGATTCCAAGCACGTTCCGTGGTGGGCGGGGTCTTCATTAAGATGCTGTCAGACCCGGCCACGTGGAAAGCATGGACTGACCGGACCCAGCACTGAGCTAGGCGCACCCCAGTGGGACGCAGGGGCGCATGACCATGCGTCCCTATAATTGACACCCGCCGCTATCATCGTATTGGGGCCTTCATTGCCGATTGACAGATTATCCCTCGTCGTTCTATATTGAGTTTCGCTATCGAAACAGGGCATCGAAATTCGATATGGATGACAAAAGTCTGTACTCGGGGCTGATCCGCCTGCACATCCTCCATCACGCCGCCGAAGAGGATGTTTACGGAATTTGGATCGCCGAGGAACTGGCGCGCCATGGGTACAAATTGAGTGCGGGAACCCTTTATCCCATCTTGCACGGTCTGGAAAACAAGGGCTATCTGCGCTCGCACCTGGAGCGCGATGGTAAATCCGGGCGGCGCATGTACAGGATAACTCCGTTGGGCCGGAAGGCTCTGCGTGCAGCGCGCCATCGCGTGCAAGAGCTCTTCGGGGAAATGTTTGGCATCGAGCATCATCACTGATGGTTGAGGGCCGAGAGGGCGACCCAACAACGCTTTTGGAGATTCCCGATGGAAATTACTCTGCGCGCTCTTATCACTTTGATCCATGGGATGCTTTTTGGCGCCTTTTTCCTGATGGCGATTTACGGACTTGTCGTGGAACTCTTCCGTTCCGCCCACGTAGAGCAGCCTTCACAACTAACCACCAAGGGTTATTCCCGGGAACGTCTTTATCTCATCTGCATGGTGGGGCTGGGCTGGGCCGCAGTCCTGACGGGAGCTTATTTTATCTATCCGTGGTATCGGGCCGTTCCGCCCGCGGGCGTTACAGACCTGGCCCTTTATCCGCGGTTCCTTTTGAAATCGACCGCCGTGACGTCGGGATGGCACGACCTGGGAATGGAGTGGAAAGAACACATTGCCTGGATAGCTCCCATTGCCATGACCATGGTGGCCTATATCTTGACGAAGTACAGGCTGTCGATGAGAGAGCATCCCCAAGTCCGCACCGCCGTTCTGGTTTTTGCGCTGGTGGCTTTTGCAGCGGCTGGAGTAGCAGGATTTTTTGGAGCAATGCTCAACAAATACGCGCCTATAAACGGCGGCCCCACAATTCATTTGAGGGGAAAAAACCAATGAGCCATTTGCAGCCACCAAGAGAGGAACGGACCACGGCTCAGGGGGGAGAGCACCTTGCCAATGGACCTGCGGGGGCAGCCATCTTGTCGGCTGGGGCCGGCTGCTCAGTTCTGGGCATCCTTGCCGTGCTGGCAGATGCCTCCAAGCCCATGGCCAGAGGGTTGACGTTTTATCTGCCCACTGGACCGCTCTCCGGCGTGAGTTCCATGGCGATTCTGTTTTGGCTGGTAACATGGTTCATCCTGGCGAGGCGCTGGCGGACCAAGGCCATTGCCATCGCCAAGGTCAATGCCATAGCATTTCTGCTTTTAGCATTGGGAATATTACTGACCTTTCCGCCGTTCGCAGATTTCTTACAGGGCAAGTAATTCGCGTAGCATGGCCATCTTGGCCATGAGTTCACACGGGCCAAGTTGCCCATGCCACTTCCTTAAGGAGCAGTAATGAACGTTGCTCACGGCTGCACAAAAATAACGCTCTTCCTGCTGTGGATGCTGGCGGCCACAAATGTGTGGGCAGGGCCTCCCTTTCAGACCGACGACCCGGAGCCCATTGACTTCCGGCATTACGAGGTCTACTGGTTTGGCGGAACGGATGGGACCCCGGTGGAAAACGATCCGGTGGGCCCGGCGTTTGAAGCCAACTGGGGCGCTGCTCCCAACCTCCATTTGCATATCATTCTGCCTTTGGGGGGCGTGATTCCTTCCAACAACCCGAGGTATTTTCCCGCCGGAACGGGTCCGAGCGCCTATGGTCTGACCGACATCGAATTGGGGGCGAAGTATCGATTCATTAAAGAAACCAAGCACCGCCCCGAGTTTGGCACCTTTACGATGCTGGAAGTCCCCAGCGGCAGCTATGCCAAAGGGTTGGGCGTCGGAAAGGTCTGGTACAAACTGCCGCTCTGGGCGCAGAAAAGCTGGGGACACTGGACCACCTACGGTGGCGCCGGATACACCCTGGTCAGACAGACCCAGTATCGCAGTTATACCTATGGCGGATGGCTGCTGCAAAGGGACATCGGAAAGAAGCTGACGCTGGGAGCCGAAGTTTTCTCGCATGGGCCGGAAGGGCTTGCTACCGCTCAGACAATGTCTGCCACGATGATCGATGTCGGCGGCTATTACTACATTCGGAATCCCGCCTGGCAAATCTTGTTTGCTTACGGCCATACTGCCGTCGGGCAAACTGAGAACTACGCATATCTCGGTCTGTACCATACTTGGGGATCGGATAAAAAGAAAGGCGCTAGTGGATTCCTGGGTCACCGTCTTGCCTCACTTTAAGCCGAGTTCATCACTCCCAACGCCGCCGGAATCATTGCCCTCGAAACAGAAATGCGAGAACATGCATGGCGCAATAGAGTTGTGGTGAGAAAATTCCCATGGGGGCCGGCAATGTCGATTGTTCGAAACAGCCTGAGGGCTGCGCTGGCATGTTTGTTATTCATATCTGTATCTAATCTCGCCGAAGATCACGCCATCTTTTATGGAAAGCAGATTAGCGCGGAGAGGTTCACGGTTGTCGAGCGGGGCGGCTACTTCCCCGTGCTAACTGAACTCGACAACAAAGACCTGGTGGCCGTGGTGCGAGGGGGAGATCGCCACATTGGAGTGAAGGGCCGCCTTGACTGGGTTCGGTCCACGGACGGTGGAAAAACTTGGACGTTATCACCCTTGGTGGACGGCCCCCTGGATCACCGCAATCCCGCGATGGGCCAGCTTAAAGATGGTTCAGTCCTGGTCGCGTATGAAATCGACCGGAGTTATGGACCCAACGGTGAGAGACTCAAAGATTGCAATATCGATGGCATCTATGCGGTGCGTTCCAACGATCGGGGCTACACCTGGAAGGGACCCTTCAAGTCGCCACTCCCGGTGGAATCCTGTCCCTCTCCTTTCGGGAAAATCGTGCAACTTTCCGATGGCACCGCGTTGTTGAATGTCTACCGCAGGAAGATCCCACTAGACACTTCCCCGGTCACTCTCTCCATGGTCTATCGCTCCAAGGACAGCGGTGAGACGTGGGGCGACCCATCGGTGATTGCGGAAAACTACAATGAGACTGACCTTCTGGTCTTGCCGGACGAGAGAATTTTGGCCGTACTACGCTCCGAGGTGGGGCAACATCTGGCGGTTTCGTTTTCGTCCGACAAAGGCCGCACCTGGAGTCCTCCGCGCCAGGTTACTCACGACTTGGAGCACCCCGCGAACGTGATCCTGCTAAACGATGGGCGCCTGCTCCTCGCCTACGGCGAACGCAATCGCCCCTTCGGCGTGCGCGCCATGCTCAGCCGTGACCTGGGGCAAACCTGGGGCCCGAACCTCATTGTCCTTGCCGACGACGCACAACGGCCCGACTGCGGCTACCCCAGCTCCGCCGAGATCGCGCCGGGGAAGATCGTGACCGTGTACTACGGCGTCGATGAGGTCAAGGATAAAGGTCCCGTTTCACCTGATCTCCGCGGCATTTACGCTCGCGCCATAGTGTGGACCGTCCCTGATTAAGCGCGGGCAGCACGCGTGGAAAGCCGAATAATCCATCCATGAAACGCCCTGTAACTCGCCGCCGCTTCTTAGCCTCCGCATCCCTACTGGTTCCCTCCATCGCCCAAACGTGCGCCCTTGCATCGTTGCCGCTTCAGGTTCCGGGATCCGCTGCGGCTCCGACCGGAAAATGGTGGGAGCAGGAGCCGCTGCGCATTCTTGATCTTGTTGCGAGCTTCGGCCAAATCAACTGGCGGCCAGCCGCCGCTCTGGCCCAACAGAAGGCCGCGCGGGGTTACAACGCAGAGCATTTGCAAGTGATGCAGTTTTCGGGAGCCGGCCTCGATGACCAGGGGTTCTTTTTTCAAAGCAAGCTGGCGGGCAAGCAAAACCCGGATTTCCTCGGTCAGTACCTCCCCGAAGCGCACAAGCAGGGCCTGCGCGTTTTCATTTACTTCAATGTGCACTCGTACACGATGTCTTTCGGCGAAGCTCATCCCGACTGGCGCCAGATCCGCGAAGACGGCACTCCGCTGACGGGTGTCTACGAAACCGCCACAAGTTTTTGCGTCAACAGTCCTTACCGCGAATGGGTCTTTCAGATTGACCGCGACCTGTGCGCCTACCCGATTGACGGGATTCTCTACGACGGGCCGATCTTCTTTCCCCAGACGTGTTACTGCCATTATTGCCAGGAAAAATTCCGCCGCCGCTATGGCACGGAGTTGCCCTCCAAGAAAGAACGGAAGGGAAAGCGCTTCGAGCAGCTCTTGGAATTCCAATCCGCAAGCCTCGCGGATTTCCTTCGCGGCACCCAGACGGTGATCAAAGCCATCAATCCGAACATCGCGCTCTACATGAACGGCAGTGTGCTGGGTGGAAACTATGCCACCGGGCGGTTGCCGCGGGTGATTGACCCGGAAGAAGACCTGCTCATTAACGAAGGCGGTTTCCTTTATGGCGACCTGACGCGCACGCCTCTGTGGCGGCCGGGCGTCATGGCGCGCTTGCAGGAATCGCAGGCTGGGGGTAAGCCCTACGTGGTCGCCTGCGCGGCGGCGCTCAAGAGTTGGAATGTGTCGCTTCTTCCTGACCCCGAGTTGCGCCTTCTTTATGCGGATTCCATCGCCAATGGCGCCGGCGTTTACTTCGGCATGTTCACCTCGGAATGGGACCAGCCTGAAATGGCGACCCTCGCCGCTATGAATCGCTTTTTTGCCAAACACTCCACTTTTTTCCAAGACGCGCGATCGGAGGCGCGGATCGCTCTGGTCTGGTCCGACACGACCGCCAACTTCTACGCGGGCTCGGCGGCGCAACTCATCGACGTGGCCCGCGTTCCCGCGCAAAGCAACGTGGGCAACCTGGAGCAGGAATTCTGGGGCCTGACGGAAGCGTTGGTGCGCGCCCATGCCCCGTTCGACGTCATTGACGACTACACGCTCGAGCACGCCGGCCTCGACCGCTACCGAGCGATCTTCCTGCCCAACGTCGCCTGCATGAGCGACTCTGTCGCGGCGCGCCTGCGCGATTACGTGGAGCGGGGCGGCAACCTGTTCACTACTTTTGAAACCTCCTGCTACGACGCCGAAGGTCAGCCCCGCCCGGACTTCGCCTTGGCCAACTTGATGGGGGTCAGCGCCCTGGGAAAGATAGCCGGCCCGCGGCCCTGGGATTACATGGCGAAGCAATCTTCCAGCTCCCTGCTCGACCGCATCCCGCGGCAGTGGATTCCTTCTCCCACCTACTATCTCCAGGTGAAAGCCGCCGGGACCCAAGTGGCGCTGCGTTTCACCAAGCCTCTGGCCGGCTCTTACGAATTGCCGCCGCAGGTTTCCGACGATCCCGCCCTCACGATCAACAAAACCGGCAAAGGCACGGTGGTCTACTGCGCCGGAGATCTCGGGAACATGATCCACGCCTGGCACATGCCCGAGCCGCTAATTCTGATCGAGAACGCGGTCCGCGCGCTGGCGCCTGTCGATATCGCACTCGAAAACGTGCCCTCGGCGGTGGAACTAGTCCATCGTTCGCAGAACACGGGCAGGCGGCACCTGTTGCATTTTGTAAATTTCAATGGCGAGATGACGCGCCCCATCCGCCAAATCACGCCCGTCCGTAACGCACGCGTCACGCTCCCGAAGGGCGTCGAGGCAAAGAAAATCTTTACGCTCATGCGCCCGCAATCCCTGACCCCGCAAAGAGAGCCCCAGGGACGCACGCAGTTCGTTGTCCCCCTCATCGAGGAATATGAAGTTGTGGTTGTCGAGTGATTAGAAGTCTTTGGATTGCGCACTGAAGGGATGAGGGTGCGTAGTCACGTCAGCTCCGGCAGAAGGTAGAATTCGCCGGGGGCTGGTAAGCCACCCTAAGATGAGGTGTTTCCAGCCGCTGGTGGTTCTGCACTTTCGACGTCAGGCAGCTTTCCAGGATGCCGCTCGCCAGAAGCGTGCGTTCGATCGGGTAGGGCGCCACGCGGGTTTGAAACATCTGTTCGATTCCATGCACCAGGCACGCCGAATAGGTCACGTTGGGGTTGGGGGTCAGGAGAAACTGCGTCGCCTGGATTGCAGAGACACCTTTCAAGCGGGCGGCAAAGTTGAAATCCTTCAAGGCACCGTTAAGCATCAGCAGGGTAGCTTTCAGGCCGTCGCGGTACTCGAGGAAGTAAGCGGCGGGATTGGCTACGAGTTTCGGCAACTGGCCCGACGTCACCAAGTCCTCCGGCCGGGCTTCCGTCTCGTCCGTGCCCAAAGGTGTGTCGCTGCGAGAGAGCGCGGAGATCAGCAGATCCTTCGACCAGCGGCCTTCCTCACCCGCTTTCCACACTGCGTCGTCCTCGATCAGTTGCACGGCCTTGACACCCGTCTCGCCGCGCCCGCGCCTTTCCACCATGCATTGCAGGCCTTCGAGCGCGTGAAAATCCATCGGATCGGACCCGCCCTCGCCCACCATTAACGCCTCCTCAATCTCGCATCCGAGGGGCAGTTCGAGTTCGGGCAAACGAAAAGTGACGGGAAGGGATGAACCGCCGAGCATGGGAAAGCGCAGGCGGCGCGAGGTGTCAACCATGTCCTTCGCTTTCGTAAAACTATAGGAAAGATGCTTGTCGTTGTAGACCGGCACGGACCGGCCGCTGCGCGTAAAGACCTCTGCGCACTGCTGGAAAAACTCGTAGCGGGGATAAAGGATCTGGCCCTTTTCGTTGCGAGGATAGTCGCCATGCTCAGCAACGATCAGGACCGCATCGACCGCCAGTTCCTTGCCCCCACAGCACAGAGCCTCGGCGATAGTGGGACAAACCTGAAAGCCGAATTCGCGGGCCCGCTCGCCGCTCAGGTCGCCCTCCGGTTTCTGATCCACATAAAGCGAGACCACCTTGATGCCGGGTTTGTGCCATGCGCCGGCGTAGGGATAGCCGACGAGAAATCGATCGCCGATATGCTGCGCATGGGAGAGGTACCTGTAAATGGTCGCGATGATGGCAAGGCGCCGGGGCGGGGCGTCTGCGCCCCTCAGCAGAAGCCCCGTGGCGGCCGCCCCGGTCTGAAGGAATTCCCGTCGAGTCAGCATCGCTTAAGCCCTCTCAAACGTTGATTCACGCGTCGGCTGATAGGCAATCGCCAGGTGCGGAGTCTCGTAGCGCGCCTGCTGGCGATACAAGCTCTCGACCCCGGCGGCCACCAGCCCCGTGGTGAGCAGCGTGCGCTCGACGGGGTAGGTGGGCTTGCCCGTCAGAAACATCTTTTCCATGTTGTTCACCAGCGGGTTGAAGAAATCGGCCAGCGTGGTGCGCCCGTCGGGCATGGGCAGATACATTTGCGTCGAGAAGGGTTCGCGCCGGCCCCCCACATCGGCGGCGAAATTGAAATCCTTTACCAGCGGCGCGTAGGCCTGTGAACTCGTGCGACGATGCTCCACATCGGCGGCGAAATTGAAATCCTTCACCAGCCCGTTCAATAGAATCATGGTGCAGATCAGGCCGTCGGAGTGCTCGTAATGGTAGGCGACGGGGTCCTTCACCAGCCGGCGCAAATCGTCATCAGTCGGAAGGATGTCGTTGAAACCCTCCCGCGCGGGAGTGAGCGTGTGACTGCGGCACAATGCGGCCTCCATCAGGCGGCGCGACCAGAGCCCCGCATGCATGGCCTCCCAAACCTTGTCGCCGCGGTACGCCTGGAGCCATTTCACCCCAGTTTCGCCGCCCGCGCGCCGTTCCACCATGCATTGGATGGTTTCGAGGGCGTGAAAATCATAGCTGTCCACGCCGCCGTAGCCCACGCAAAGCGCTTCGCGGATGCGCGCCCCCAGCGGCATTTCCACCGAGGGAATCCGCCATGTCACCGGCAGGCTTGATCCGGCCATATAGGCGAAGCCCATTTCGCGCGAGGTGTCGACCATCTGCTTCGCCCAGTCCCAGTTCCACGACAGATGTTTGTCATTGAACATGGGGACCGACCGCTTGCTGTCTTTGAATACCTCAATGATCTTCTGGAAGAATTCCCAGCGGGGGTATTGAGTCTGACCTTTCTCATTGCGCAGGTAGGTGCCGTGCTCGCCCACCACGACCACGCCATCTACCGCCAGCCTGCCGCCTCCCAGCGTCAGCGCCTCGGTGATCGTGGGATAAATCCGCAGGTACGGAAATTGCTCGGTGCGGCTGTGGCTCAGATCACCTTGCCCTACCTGATCGACATAGAGCGAGACCACGTCCATCGGCGGCCGATAGTGTGTGCCCTTCCACCCATAACCGTAAAGGAAGCGGTCGACGATATTTTGGGCGTGCGAGTATTTGAAATAGGTGGTGGTGACAGCCGCAAGCTTGGGGCGATCAATGCTCATGAGTTTTGGCCCTGCGCCGGCCTTGGCGCTTACGCATACCGGCCGAAAGATAACCTACACCGGACCGCGTCAGGATGCAATGAGCGAGCTCCCCCTCCCGGCATAAACTGTCATACCTCGATCTTATCGCGGCCCTGATGAGAAAACGCTCGCCGTGGCCGCGCTTCTCCGGGTAAACTGATCCAAGCTGGCAGACACAGGGCGAGCTATGAACGCAAATTCGGGCAACGATCTTAACCGGCGCAGATTCCTGCTTGCCGGCTTGCGTGGCGTGGGCGGGGCGTGGGCTTCTCTGCACTGGCCCGCCATCGTGGCGGCAGCGGAACACGCCGCCCACATGCGCCAAGGCGACCTTCCGGCCAAGCTGGAAGTGCTGAGTGCGGAACAGGCCGAGGAAATCGATGCAGCCGCCAGCCGCATTATTCCCACCGACGACACGCCGGGCGCGCACGAAGCCGGGGTGATTTACTTCATTGACCGCGCCCTAGCCACTTTTGCCACCGACAGCCGCGATGACTACGAAAAGGGGCTGCCGCTCTTGCAGGCCAAGACGCGCGAGATGTTCCCCGGCGCGGTAAAGTTCTCCCAGGCCACTCCCGGCCAGCAGGACGCGGTGCTGAAAGCGCTGGAGGGACAGCCGATCTTCGAGCTGATCCTTACGCACACCGTCATGGGTTTTCTCGCCGACCCCGCGCGCGGCGGCAATCGCGGGGAAGTAGGGTGGAAAATGATCGGGTTCGATGACAGCCCTGCTTTTACTCCGCCCTTTGGCTATTACGACCGCGACTATCCCGGATGGCAGCCGCCGAAGCAAGGTGGGAAGTAGGTCGAACTTGGTGAGTTTTTAATTATGAATTCTGAATTATGAAAGCTGAAACATAAAGATTCACCACAGAGGACACAAAGCGCACAGAGAGATCCACGCTCTGTGACCCTCTGTGCTCTCTGTGGTGAATGCATTTAACGGACTATGAATCCCCAAGTAACCTACAAACCGTCGGAGAAAGTTGACTTCGTTATCGTCGGCTCCGGCGCGGCGGGCGGAGTGCTGGCTAAGGAACTTTCCACGGCGGGCTTCAAGGTCGTGGTATTGGAGCAAGGGCGCCTCATCCCTGCCAGCGATTTTGGGCACGATGAAATCGCCCGGTGGCAGGAACACGCCCTTACCAACGATTCCCAGCGGCAGCCGCAGACCTTTCGAAAGACCCCTCAGGACAAGGCCGAGAAGCAGCTCTCGGCGATCTATGGGTGTTGCGTGGGGGGAGGCACCGTACACTTTACGGCCAACTTCTGGCGGTTCCACGAAATTGATTTTGTCGAGCGCAGCCGCCGCGGGCCGGTGGCGGGCACGGGATTCGCGGATTGGCCGCTCACTTACGCGGAGATGGAACCGTACTACACCAAGGTGGAAGGGGAGGTCGGCGTCTCGGGACTCGCCGGTGCGAGCCCCTTTGATCCCTATCGCTCCAAACCTTATCCTCTGCCGCCGATGCCGGTAAAATCCTCGGGAGTTATCTTTGAGCGGGCCGCCTGGAAGCTCGGCTGGCATCCCTTCCCCGCGCCCATGGCGATTCTTTCTCAACCTTACCGGGGCCGGGCGGGGTGCGTCCATTGCGGGCGCTGCCTGGGTTTCGGCTGCGAGGTGGGAGCGAAATCCAGCACACTCGCCAGCGTCATTCCCCTGGCACAACAAACCGGCCGCTGCGAAATCCGGACGCAGAGTTACGCTTTCCGGGTGAAGACCAATCGTCATGGCCGCGCCACGGGTGTCGCCTATTTTGATGACCGGGGCCGGCAGCATTTCCAGAAAGCCCGCGCGGTGATTGTAAGCGCCAACGGCGCGGAGACGCCGCGCCTGCTGCTTCTTTCGAGCTCCAGACGATTCCCCCAGGGGCTGGCGAATTCCAGCGGGTTGGTGGGAAAGCACCTGATGGTCAATGGCTTCAGCATGGTGCAGGGGGCTTTCGAGCAGCCGCTCAACGATTACACCAGCGCCGCTGTCAGCCGCGTGCTTCATGATTTCTATGAGATCGATTCCCGGTTGGGCTTTTATGGCGGCGGAGGACTTGACGCGCGCTTTGGGCAGACTCCCATTGGTTTCGCGCTGGGTTCCGTGCCTCCCGATGTTCCGCGCTGGGGCAAGGCTTACAAGAGCTGGCTGGCCGAAAGCTTCTCGCGCTCGATGTATGTGTCGTGCCACGCGACCTCGTTGCCCGTGGAAGCCAACAGCTTTTCCCTCGACCCTGATTTGAAGGACGCTTGGGGCCTGCCGGCGCTCCGCATGACCTATAAAGACCATCCCGATGACCTCAAGACGGTCAAGTATCTGCAAGACCGCGCGCTGGAGCTCTTGGCCGCAGCCCGAGCGACCCGGGTTTGGGCGCCACCCGTCCGGGAGGCAACCCGCGCCGTGCATCTGCTGGGAACCTGCCGCATGGGGAACGACCCCAAAACCTCGGTGGTGAACGCCGATCACCGCACGCACGACGTTCCCAACCTTTTCCTCTGTGACGGAAGCAGCTTTGTGACCTCGGGCCGCGGACAACCCACCATGACCATTCAAGCTCTCGCCTTTCGCGCCGCGGAACAGATCGCCGCTGCCGCGCGCCGCGGAGAAGTTTGACCTGCCGCGAATTTCCTTTTGCTCTGCCTGTCAGCTAAACTCCTAACCTCCGGAGATACCTATGGACCATTCACGCGAACCTGATCCGGAAACCCAAGCCCTTCTCGCTTCTTTAAAGGCCTTCTGTTTTCCTGGGGGTGAGGATGCCGCGCGCCTGGTGGGCGGGATCAAGATCGCGCAGCGTGGCGAGTTCTGTATGGAACCCGGCGCGCGCTGGTTACCCTTCAGGGCCGAACAACGGATCGACACGAGGCAAAGTAGCTTCTGCTGGGATGCACGCTTTGGCGGCAAATGGTTTAGCACGTTCGCGGTGACGGATGCATATGAGCAGGGGCGAGGTCGCCTGGTGATCAAGCTGGGGGGTGTGCTTCCCGTGAAGAAGTTTGCAGGGCCAGATGTGGACAGGGGAGAACTCCAACGCTACCTCAGCGAGTTACTGATGTGCCCGTCTATCCTGCTTAATCATCCGTCGCTCGAGTTCACCGCCGCTGGCAACCGCACATTGCGAGTGCGGGACCGCAAAGGCCCGACGGGCGCGACGGTTGATTTCGAGATAAGCGAAGAAGGGCGTCCGGTCACCTGCCGAGCGGACCGGCCTCGGCTCGTCGGCAAGCATTCAGTTCTGACGCCCTGGTCCGGGGCCTGCCAGGAGTTTCAGGAGTGGGAGGGGCTGCGCGTGGCGCGCCGAATCGAGGTGTGCTGGCATCTTCCCGAGGGCACCTTTACCTATTTTCGCGGTGAAGTTACATCCTACACGGCGTGGCGCTGAGCTCCAGGGAGAAGTGTGAACTGACGCTAATCAGGGTACGGATTCGGGGGTCGGGGGGGCCGGTGCAGGGCCGAACGGCGTTCGGCCTGGGGGCGAGCGGCTTTCCTAATCAACTAGGGACGAACTACGCTGGCTAATGAACTTGTTGTCCTCCGCGTGTCATGCGATAACTACGGATCGCAATCGCCAAGGCCGTCGGAATACCTGACAGGGGATTCTCTTCGGTTCTCACCACCGTTCCCTTACAGACAACCTCCCCGCGTGCTTCCCCGAGGGCGGTAATGGGAAGCTCAAATCTTAATTCAATCGTAATTTTTGGCTGTAAGGAGGCTTCGGTGAGCAACAGAACTCCCGAGCAACTGATGTTCTCAGTCCTGCCCTCCAGCCACTCGGGATGGTCTGGTCCGCGGTAGCGCACAGGAATGTTGATCGGAAAACGTTCTGCCCGTGAGGTGCCTTTCGGAGGCGGGTCGAGGCGAGGATCAGTCATGGCTATATTCGCGGTTACAGAGATTTCCCCTCACTAATCCGCGTCTCCTTTGGCAAAACCCACATATCGGGGTGTCATTATCATCTTCATTCCTGAGAGCTCAATTTAGTGGACCGCTTCGCAAAGGTCAATAGGCGCCGTCTCCCCTAAAGACCACGGCAGGCGTTCGCAAGAGGATTTTGATGTCCAGCCAAGGGGACCAGGTTTTCACGTATCGGAGATCCAAGCGGACCATTTCGTCAAACTTGGTCCTGCTCCGTCCCTCCACTTGCCACAATCCCGTAATCCCAGGCTTCGCCTCGAGGAAACGCCGCCGGTGCCATGCTTCGTAGACCTCAACCTCGTAAGGAATAGGGGGACGCGGTCCCACCAGAGACATATCGCCCATGAGCACGTTCAAGAATTGAGGAATTTCGTCCAGACTGGTCTTCCGTAGAAATTTCCCGACCGGTGTAACACGGGGGTCGTCCTTTATCTTGAAAACAGTTCCATTACCCGCTGCCCCCTTGCCATCGTGTTTCCCGGAAATCAGCCCCCGGACGTATTCCTGGTGAATCTTCGCATCGTTCTTGTAATACATCGATCGGAACTTCAGGAACGAAAAGTGTTTGCCATACTGCCCCACGCGATCCTGTTTGAAGAAGATTGGCCCTTTCGACGTCAGCTTAATCGCCACAGCAATGATGACATAGAACGGGGAGAGCAGGGTAAGCGCCAAGAGGCTCCCAATCACGTCTATGGCTCTTTTGGTAAGCTGAGAGGTTTTGGAGGTTAGGTTTTTGGGCAGTAAATCGGGATAGAGGCTGATGTCCGTGGAACGGCCGCCCTTCTTAAAGTCCAAATCGTCTGGAAACACATGGAAGGAGATTCGGATCGCATTCATCTGTTCCACTTTCAGGCTTTTCTGTAAGGCAGCGCCCACCCTCGATTGCAGAGCGCTGAGGATGGAGGTCAAGTCCCCCTTGCCGATTTCTGTGCAGATGACACCGATCACCGAACCGTTCTCATACCAGCCGTGCAAATCCGTCTCTCGTGCTGAGCTCGAAAGTGCCTCGGTTATTCCTTCAAGGACCATCTCCCCCCGCGCGATCTCAAGAACCTTGTCGACATGCACCAGCATGAGCACAAACCGTTGCCGAGAGCGCTCACTCCTTTTCCGCTCAACCGACAACACCTTCCGGAAAAGCTCTTCCGAAAGCAGCGCAAACCCGGCATCCTCGCTACGGGCCCCTTCCCGGTCGGGAGGGTTAAACGGTGACCCAGCTCCCAGAGTCCTCATCCCTGGTCTTTTTGAAGCAAAAATATCAGAGATCATCTTGTCTCTCCTCTTTCGCCTATTCTTTGCTCCCAGCCGGTCATGCTTTCAATTAAACGATGGAAGGCCCGGACGCAGAGCTAGTTTAGTTGGTTAGAAAACCCTAACAATGGCCTGATGGTGCAGTTGATATAGGACTTATAGCTCATATCTGTGTGGCACTAAGATGCTATCCTTTTAGGGCGGTTACCCTCCGCCTCCAGAATGCGCAGCAGCGACTCGGTCCTGGAGGTGTAGTGGTGTCATTTGGACAATGAATGGCCGCCCTCAAGCGTCGATTCCCTTGGCGGCAACGCTTCTGTTAAAATCCGCCCCGCAGGAGAGTTTCACCGGCGCTCATGAAGACCTGCCCCATTTGCCAGCAAGCCTATTCCGACGACGTTGAGTTCTGCGCCCGCGACGGCGCTCGCCTTACCGGCGAGGCCCGCGAGGAACGCGAATGTCCTTACTGTGCCGAGCGGATTCTCAGGAAGGCTCGCGTCTGTAAGCACTGCGGCCGCGATGTGGAGCCACTGGCCGGGACCGACATTGCCGTTCAAACTCCGTTAGCTGCTCCGCCGGAAAGAACCGATGAACCCCCGACTGCACAGCCGCAAGGGAGCAGGCCCGTAGCAGCAAGCCGCCCGCCCGCGGCGGCCAAACCTCCGGAGTTCTATATGATTCCGGAGCCACCCAGCAGGATGAAGTTCGTCGCCATGGGATTGGGTGCGCTGATTTTAATTGTTGCCGGAGCCTTGTATCTTTCGCGCCATGGGGTGAATAGGGGCGAGGTGAGGGTCAATCCCCACGACGGGTTGAAGTACCTTTGGGTTCCGCCAGGGACTTTTATGATGGGCTGCTCGCCCGGCGACAGTGAGTGCTATGACTTTGAAAAGCCGCCGCACGAGGTGAGCATCACCCGAGGTTTCTGGCTGGGCCAAACGGAAGTGACAGTGGAGGCCTACAAGCGCTTTGCAGGGGCTACAGGAAGGCAAATGCCACCTGAGCCAGACATTGACGGGAGGCCGCTCAATCCTGGGTGGGCTGACCAGGTCATGCCCATTGTCGAGGTGACATGGGGTGATGCCCAAGCCTATTGCACCTGGGCGGGCGGGAGGCTGCCAACGGAAGCCGAGTGGGAGTATGCGGCGCGGGCGGGGAGCATGGCAGCGCGGTATGGCGCCCTGGATGAAATTGCCTGGTACGCTGGCAATAGTGGGAGTCAACCCTTGGACAGCGAAACGATTTGGAAAAAAGAAGACCAGGCTCATTTCCTGAAGCGCTTGAACGAGAACGGCAATGGCCTGCACGAAGTCGGGCAGAAGCGTGCCAACGACCTCGGGTTGTTCGACATGTTGGGCAATGTGTGGGAGTGGGTGTATGACTGGTGGGACCAAAGCGACTACCAGAACAGCCCGCCTCAGGACCCCATAGGGCCGACGAGCGGGACAGAACGCATTCTGCGTGGCGGGTCCTGGGTCGGCGTTCCCAGGGACATACGCGTATCGCTCCGCAACAGGCGCAACCCTGGCAATAGGGACTTCGACCTCGGGTTCCGTTGTGGGGGAGAAATGGATATTCCTTGATTGTTTTTCCATTTCCCTTGACCCAGGGCCACCGCTGACTGGCACAAGGCACAAACGTAGCACGGATAGTCAAGTATTGAATTGCAGGCAACCCCCACCAAAATAGGCATCAGACTTGCTGTCGCGCCTGCAACCAGAAGTATCAGGTGCGAGGAGCAAAGAGGATCGGGCCACCGGGCCATTAAACAGCTTGCTCGTCACTCGCCACTTGTCGCCTGCCACTACCTGTGACTCCCTCACCCTTCGGGCCCCCTGCGGCGACCAAGGGCAGGAATTCAAACTCACGCTGCCATCTGGCCAACCCGGTCCGGCTTGGAGGCTACTGACACCAGATTCCGACCGAGCACGGCGGAGGCGGTCAGCACTCCACCCATCAGCGCTCCGGGTACGCCTAACGTACAAACGTCCTGGCCTGTGAGGTAGAGATTGCGCACGGAGGTGTGGGGGGTAAGGCAGCGCAGGCGGAAGCGCGCGGGGGTGGCGCTCGCTCCGTAAGCTTCGCCGCGCTGGTAATTCATAAAGTGGCGGGTGGAGAGCGGCGTCGAGAGCTCCGCGATGTCCAGCTTGCCGCGCACCGCCGGCACATGCTCTTCCAAACGGCCTTGGAGGCGCTCCGTAAGCCTTTGTTTGAAGTCGTCGTAATCCTGCCCCCGGTGCTTCCAGCGAGTATCTTCCCAGCGCGCGAACCAGTCGTAGGGTGCCGGGCAGATCACTTCCAGGGTGGCGCGGCCCGGATGCCGCCGCTCGAAGTCCGGATCCTTGGCCGCAGGAGACGAAATGAACACAAAGGGAAAGGGCGCGGAGGGATCGCTCGTGAAACGCGCCAGGTTCGCATCGTGATCGGGGGTTGTATGAATCCACAAATTCGTTCCAGTCAACCCCAACTCCGCCGCGCTTTGCTTTACGCCGGCATAGAGGCACAGGTAGGCCATGGAGGGCGGGAGCGTGCGCAACTCGGCGAGAGCGGGCGCAACCCCGGGGGCTTCCTGCGGAAGGAGCGAAGCGAAAGTGTTCCAGGCGCCTGCGTCGCTGATCACCGTGCCGGCGCGAAGCTCGCGGCCATCCTGCATGCGCACTCCCACGGCGCGCTGGGCGCGGTCGAGCAGGATTTCACGAACCTCGGCGCAGAAGGCGATCTGCCCGCCGGCAGATTCGATGAGTGGCGCGATGCTGGCGGCAATGCTGGGTGCTCCGCCCACGGGAAAACCGGCGCCGTCGAAATAGGATGCTGCAACAATGGCATGCACGGCGAAGCTGCTCTCCGCCGGGGGCAGGCCGTAATCGCCCCACTGCGCCGCAAGCAGTCCTGCCAGTTCGCGGTTGGTGGTAATCTCCGCGAGGACGTCGGCGGTGGTGCGCCGCGCCCAGCGCAGGAAGGGCGCCCGGATCAGCGGGCCTGCCACGCGCGCGATCGGGCGCGGCAGCGCCTTTTCGGCAAAGTACATCGAGGTTCTGCCGGCGCAGGACTGCACTGCGCACAAGTAGCGGTCAATGGCAGCCGTTTCACGGGGAAAATAGGACTTCAGACGGTCACGAAATCGTTCCAGCCCGGAGACCAACTCGTACTCACGCTCTCCGATGCGGATGCGGTCGTAAACCTCGGGCAGGGAGCTCCACTTCAGGCGTCCGCCGGTGAGATGGTCGAAAATCAAGCGCATAGACGAAGCAGGATCTTGTACCTCGCCGATGTAGTGCACGCCCACATCCCACTCGTAGCCGGGGCGGTGAAAGGCGTGGGTGAATCCCCCTGCCACGTAGTGCCGTTCCAGAACCAGCACGCGCTTGCCGCCATGCTTCGCCAGCAGTGCCGCGGCGGCCAATCCGCCGATGCCGGAGCCGATAACGATCGCGTCCCACTGGTCGGTGACCGGATTTTGCTTATAAGAACTCCCTACGGTGATGTTTGCCATGGCCTGTGACCTCCGTGTCATCATGTCCCTCGATGTGGACACTGGCCACATTGTGCCAGAGTGATGTTGCGCGTGTCAACATTTATTTGATATAAAGGGAAGGCCATGGGGACACGCCGATCCTACCACCACGGAAACCTGAAGCAAGCCCTGCTGAGGGCTTCCCTTGACCTCATACGAAAAGTCGGCCCCGGCGCGTTCACATTGCGCGAGGTGGCGAGGCGGGCGGGGGTGTCGCACAATGCGCCCTACCGCCATTTTCGCGATAAGGAGGAACTGCTGGCAGCGCTGGCGGCGCAGGGGTTCGATCGCCTGACGGCCGCGATGACCAAGGCGGCGGAACCCGCGTCGGGCCCCTTGGAGCGCTTCCGGTTGAGCGGGCGCGGCTACGTGGAGTTTGCGCTTCGCTACCCTCAGCATTTCGCCGTGATGTTTGAGGGCTCCGGGCGGCTCGATTTGTATCCGCAAACGCAGGCGGCAGGCGAACGCGCTTTCGGAACCCTGGTCCGCTACGTCGAAGCGTGTCAGGCGGAGGGAGTTCTGCCGCCGGGAGACGCGAGACCTTTCGCCCTGCTCGCGTGGTCGATGGTCCACGGGGTGGCCAAGCTCGCCATCAGCGGACGGCTTCCCATGTCGAGACCAGCGGACGTGCTGCGCTTCACGGACACGGCAACGGGGGCGCTGTGGCGGGGTTTGGCCCACGCCTTCGCGCCCGTGTCCTGACGCGCTCGCGCTTGGAGCGCTGGTCAATCCCGTTCTTGTGCCATTGAGTTGGAAACTGAAGAAGGCAAGGTCTCCGCAGGAATTGGTTTTTCATGGCAGCGCGCCTTTCGCTTGCAAACAGGGCGTGTGCGCTTGACAGGGGCGGGGCTGAATGGCAAGATGAAAAATTGCGACCGGAGCGACTCTGCACACTGTAGGCGCCCGGTTGCAAAATCGCGACACGCTGTCCATGTGCCGAAGTGGCGGAATTGGCAGACGCGCTACATTCAGGGTGTAGTTCCCATCAGGGAGTGGAGGTTCGAGTCCTCTCTTCGGCACCAGCTCTTCTCACTGCACTCACAATAACTCAGAGACTGGTCTAGGCCACGCAAGTTGGAGCCACGCAGGTTACCTTATGCGAATTGGCCGGGCTTTCCTCAGAAGTCGGATGGCTGAATTCCTTCCAAGGGGGGCGACGCGATCAATTTTAGTACTTGCAGAGCGTGCTCCGGGGAGCAAAGGATGTCCGCGTACCTTACTAAGGAGGCGGGTTTTTTCCGCAACCTCTAAATTCGCCAGAACAAAAAAGCTGCGATTGGATATACTTCCCGCAATTCGCGTTGACGATATGAATATCAAAGGTTCAAAGGTGGGGGCGATGATGGGGTTCCAGCGTTGTTTGAGGGCGGCAGGTGGAGAGGTTCTCCGATTGTCAGGTATCCTTCTCCTTGTTTGCATAACCTTGAGTACCGCTGCTTCGGCGCCTGCCGGGCGCAGGTACACGGCCGCGGATATTCATCAGCAACCCTTGCCGGGAATTCGCCTGACCTCCGGCCTGACGGTTTGCGATGAAGTTCTGTGGAAGGGCCGATGGGTCAACCGCTATTGGCTTTCGACCGGATTCATTGAACCGGAGTTCCATCTTGTGTCGGCGCAAGAGCGCCTGGAGGGCTTGCCCATCGACGGTTTCCAACTCGCCATAGAAGGCCAGGATCTGGCGGGGACTTGGCGCTGGGTCAAGGCGGAGAAGTCCGAGGTTCACAATCCTGACGGCCTACTGGTGACGCTCGAGCTGGCCAGCACCGCGCGCCCCATCACCATAAAAGTCCACACGCTGCTTTACGGTGGCCCGGTAATGGTGCGCTGGCTCGAAATCATCAACACGGGCTCGAAGCCCACCGCCATCAGCGCCGTCGCGCCGTGGTCCGGCCTGATTTGGAACACTACAAATTTTTTGGAGCGCCTGCCTAAGGACGCTGCCAGCCCCTTCGAGGTTGGTTACGCCCAGTACGAGGTTTGGGGGCATGAGGGCGCCTGGAATTTTGAGCCCGTTGTGAACACCACCAAAACCATTGCCGGGACGCGAGGGAAATCCGGATGGGGGCATCCGACTTTCTTTGCCCACAACAAGGCCACGGGGGAATGGTTTGTGGCTTCACTCGGGTGGAGCGGGAACTGGACGTATCAAGTGAGTGGGCAGCAAAGTTCCGAGGCCGACCGCGCCACCTTTCTCTTCCGCATGGGGCCAAGCGCCGTGGACCCTGCGCTCCGGGTCCTCGCGCCGGGCGAGACCGTGGAGACTCCGCGCACGCACGTCCTCTGCATGCGCGGTGATTTGGACGGCGTCATCCAAGCCCTGCACGAGCACGTCCGGCGCGAGGTTTTGCCGCCGCCCGTGCCGGGCCGTGACATGCTGGTGGAGGCCAATCATCGCGGTTACATCGTCGATCACGAAAGCGAAGCGGGCATCGATAAGGAAATAGATTTGGCGGCTGACGCCGGCGCGGAGATGTTTGTGATCGACGCGGGCTGGTTCGGACCGGAACCGAACCGCTGGGGTGCGAACGTGGGCGATTGGTATGCCGGCGCCTGGCTGCCGCACGATATCAATCCCATCCGCGAACATGCCCGGCAGAAAGGCTTGCTCTTCGGGTTGTGGGTCGAGATCGAAAGCATCGGCAGTGCGTCGCATTTGCGCCAGCAGCACCCTGACTGGGTTCTCACACGCGATGGCAAGCCCGTGGCAAATGGCCGCCAACTCGATGTTTCAAACCCCGCCGTCGCCGCCTGGATGGAGTCGGAAATCAGCCGCATCATCAAGAAGTACGACCTGGACCTCTTCCGCCTCGATTACAACACCACCGTAGAGGAAGGGGGCAATCACCTCCGGGATGGGTTCGTGGAGAACACTCTGTGGCGCCACGTCGATGCCCTCTATGCCATGTTCGACCGGCTGCGCCAGCAATTCCCCCACGTCATCTTTCAAAATTGCGCGGGCGGCGGGGGCAGGCTCGATCTGGGGATCATGAGCCGCTTTCAGAATACGGAACTCTCCGACTGGATGCGCGCTCCCCGCAGTTTTAAAATTACCAACGGCATGACATGGATATTACCACCGGAGATTCTGCTCCGAAGCTTCGGTACGGAGACCGGCGGAGTCCCCTCCGATGCGGATCTGGTGACCCAATTGCGAGCCACCACGATGGTCCTTCCCATCTTTCGCGGCTTAAGCCCATCACAGGAGGATTTCAACCCTTTGCTAAGGGAAGAGATCCTGCGCCAGGTGAATCTCTATAAACAGGTGATTCGCCCGATCTTGAAGGATTCCCGGGTGTATCACCACACGCCCCTCACGCCCATGGCGGAGGGAACTCCGTGGGCGGTGCTCGAATATGCCACGCCGGATTCCCAGGCAGATTTGGGTTGGGTGTTCCGCACTTCCGAATCCGGCGACCCCACGTACTGGTTCAGGCCTCGCGGCCTCGACTTCACCAAGACTTACAATGTGACCTTTTCCAACAGCGGCCGGACGCTGGCCATCTCCGGAGATCGGCTGCTGCAAGCGGGGATTCCCGTTCGCTTGGAAGGAGATCTAACGTCCGAACTTCTGATCTTTCGGGCCCAGTAGATGGAGGCATAACCGCTGCCCCCTTGCAGTCAATAGCCTGAAGGCAAGCGATGCCCGCACATTTGGGGAAAGAGGGCGCGCATAGGGGATTCGTCGTACGCGATGTCTCCAATTCGCTCTGAAAGGCATATCATGATGAGGGCCGTATTTGGCCGGCCATGGCACTTGCCACTGGCGCTGGTTCTTGCCTCCGCGCCGGGAATTGCGAAAGACGCGATCCCCGCCGTCAGCTTCCATTACGCTTTTGCCCCGCCGCATCGCATCACCGTCGCTCTGCCCGACAGCAGCAACAAAACGCTGCTAGACGCGATGCCGGGAAAGCTGCTGATGTCGTGGACGTACGAGAACCTGATTTACTATTCCTTTAATTCCTTTTGGACTCCGCCCACGAAATGGAAAGTCAACATCGAGCCCCAGATCGACGGCCATCCTTTTGCGCAGAGCAAATGGGAGAGAGCTGGCGGCTATCTGCCCGTCTTGAAGAACACTTACCACGATGGCAGCGGCGACCTGGCGTTGGAGATTGCCGGTGGAGCTACGGCGGCCATTGGCAAAATCACGCTCGCGAATTCCAGCACCCATCGTGAGACGATGACCCTGCGCTGTGAGGTTCCGGGAAACTGGACGGGCTACAACCCCGCCTGGGTGGATCACCAGGCCGCCGCCGATCACCTGCTGGCCGGCTGGCATGCGCGTGCGGACCAAGTCGTAATCCTGGGAATCGGCGCTGACGAATATCCGGTGGCGGCAGCCGCCGTCCTGACCCTGAAGTGGAATCTTGACCCGGGTGAAAGCCGCGTGGCTTGGCTGATCCGGCCGTACAAGGGTTATGAAGATGATGTTGCGGCGCTGCGGAAAAAGGATTGGGGGAGTGAGTTCGGGAGCGCGGAGAAAGAATGGGTGGATTTGCTCGAGCGCTCGAGCCGCGTGATCATCCCGGACCCGGAGGTCCGCAATGCTTTTTACGCTTGTCTGGCCGATCTTTTCATCATGCGTGAGCCGATTGCCAGGGGTTACATCGCCACGATCCCGGGCACGGAGGGTTACCGCTCGGCGCCCAATCCCTATGAGACGGCAATTGTGGCGGTGGCCTTGGACCAAGTGGGTCTTCATGACCTGGCGGAGCTCGGATACCGCGTGGACCTCGATATCCAGGAACCGGACGGGGATTGGACGGAGAAAAAATACTGGTCGCACTTGATGTGGGGTGGGTCCGGGTTCAAGGCTTGGGTGGTCATGGAACACTATTGGCTGGGGGGCGACACGGCTTTCCTGGAGAAGCGTTATCCCCAAATGCTGGCCTCCTCCCGCTGGCAGGAAAAGCAGCGCGCCCGCACCCGCATCCTTGACGCCGGCGGACAACGCCCTCTGACCTACGGCCTCATGCCGCGTGGTATGGGTGACGGGGGACTGATGGATGGCGATGACATGTACGGTGTTTTCTATACGCATAATATCTGGGCTGTGTATGCGGACAAGCTGGCTCTGGAGGCGGCCCGGATTCTGAACCGTACGGAGGACGCCAAGGAATTGGAGGAAATCTACGGACGCGGGAAAGATGATTTGTTGGTGGCGCTCGACCGCGGGGCAATCACCGAGACCGACGGTTCGCGATGGATTTCCGCCGTCCCGGGAAAAGTTACGGGAAGCCGTTGGGGCGTTCTGAACGCCTTGTTCCCCACGGAGTTGCTTTCCCCGTCCGACAAGCTGATCAACGGGACCCTTGAATACATTGAACGAAATATGAGCCCCGGGGGAATTCCCGTGCACACGGGGTGGATGAAGGATGGCATGTGGGTGGCGATCGCCCTCGACAACGTGGCGGAAGCGCATTTGGCGCGGGGCGAAGGTGATACCGCTATCAGCTTGCTCTATGCCACGCTCAACCACGGCACTCCTCTCTACACCTGGTGCGAAGAGCGCGGGCAGGAGCCGAACACGGCAAAGACCAGCGGCGACCGCCAGCACTTGTGGACACCGGTGGCCGTGGTTCGCTTTCTCCGGGATGCCTTGGTGATGGAGGAAGGCGATCGTCTGCATCTCGCCCGCGGCATTGAGCGCAGTTGGCTCGGATCAGGCAAAGAGGTGGGGATCGAAGACGCATCAACCCACTTTGGCACGCTGACGTATGGCTTTTCGCTTGACTCGGCGAAATCGAAATTGACCGGAGTGATTGATTTCCCCGCGAGCAAGGTTCCTTACAACGCGACCCTGCATTGCCGGCTGCCTGAGGGTCTAAGGGTGGTGAGTGTTGACAAAGTATCGCAAGCGACGGTCGCCGGCGATGGCGCCGCGCTTGAATGGAGCCATCCTCACGGCACAGTGCGTTTTGAGGCGCAGGTCATGGCCGGGAAATGAGCTGCGCGCGTTGAGCGAGTTTCGCCGATCACCCGATTACCGCGAGTGTTCCCGCGGGCCCGCCCACGTTGCCAACTCGCGGAGAAGCGGGGTGTCTCCCAGTTCATTCTTCCAATGCCGCGAGAGATGGGTCAAGCTTGCTCTTAAGGCGGGTAGAGGGTCGGCTCCGGGAGTCATGGCGGCCACTTCGCCCCTCAGCCAATCCAAAAGTTCATCCAGGCTCTGGAAGCGGCCTTGCGCAATCGCCGCGCGAAGCTGCGGAACGGTTTTGCGCTCAAACTCCTGCTTGCGGCCGATGTCGATGATGTCAGGGAGCAGGAGGCCTGGTTCTCCCAAGTGTAGGTCCAGGCGGGCCAATAACTCCTGATAAACAGCGCGCGCCATGCCTTCGACCCTTTCCGTCAAATCCTGCATCAAATCCATTCCCCGCAGGCTCGGGGAATTATCCTCGGGCACGAGCTGGCAATAGAATTTCAACTTGGGCTCGGTGCCGGAGGGGCGAACCGTGACGATGAATCCGTCCAGGAAGAATTGGAGGACATTGCGTGAGAGTTGATCCGTGCTGCTCTGCAACTTCCCGAATAAATCTTCATTCCAGTAATCCACTACTCTGCGGACGGCGCGGCCACCCAGTGTCTTCGGAAGGGATGCGCGAAGCGATGCCACGATGCGGTCCCGCTGGATTCCCCCCTCGGCTCCGGTCATCACGATGGACCGGCCCGTGTCAGCGTATCCGCCCAGTTTTTCCAGTATTTCGATGTAGTAGTCCAGCAGGTTCCGTCCCTCCATCCGCACCTTTTGATAGAGGGCGGCAAGGAACATGCAAGCCGGCGCGGAATCCTTGTCGCGAATCTTGGAGGTAAGCATCAGCCCATGCGCTTCTTCCGTGGCCAGCACCAGCGATTCCGGCCGGGTACAGACATTTCCCCATCGACCGCGCTGTTCGAGAATTTTGAGGACGTTCGCCATGTACTTGAACCCAACCAGCAGGTCATCGATGATCCAGGAGTCGCCCGCCGTCGCGGCGATTTGGCCCAGGATTTTTGTGGTGACCAGAGTTTCAATTACCAAACCTCGCCGCTGCGGGCCATCGGGATCGAGCATGAGGTAATAGCCAATGAGTGTGGCAATCTTGTTGCCGTCGAAGTGGTACCAGGATCCATCGGCGAGGCGGGCCTCCAAGCCCACGCGGTCCGCGTCGGGATCGCTCGAGAGGACAACGCCCGAGCCCACGGATTCCGCGAAGCGAGTGGCAGGCACGGTCGCTTCCGAAACTTCGGGATTGGGGGCTTTGAAGGGGATGGGAGCGAAGGTCCCATCCGGGCCTTGATCGGGCGGCGACAAAATGGGAAAGCCCAATTTCCGCATTACCGCCCCGGCCGAACGTAGCCCGCACCCACACAGGGGAGTGTAGACCACGGGTATATCCGGCTGCGGAGAGAACACACGGCCATACAAGCGCACGTATTCCTCGACGTACTCGCCGTGCAGGCCCTCCGGTAATTTGCGAATCAGCCCACGGCCGAGCCCCTCAGCAAACGAAATGCGATGCACATTGGTCACTTGATCCATCGCATCCGCCAGGCGTTGATCATGGGGTGGGATCGGCTGGCCGCCGTACTCGTCGTAAACCTTGATGCCATTGTCGTCGGGAGGATTATGCGAGGCAGAGATATTAACCCCGCCCAGCGCCTGGAGTTTGCGGATGAAGAAAGACAGTTCGGGAGTGCTCAAGAGCGACTGGTCGGCTTCCGGCTCAGCAAGATACGCCACAACTCCATTGCCGGCATAGATCTCGCATGCCAGTTTGGCGATCGACCTCGACGACGTTCCCAGCAAAGGGTGGTGACTTCCCAGGAAGCGGTAAACGCCCGCGAAATCGTTGAACACGCGAACGTCATTGGCCACGATAATGGAGAGTTCCTTGCCGGGGAAAGCTGCCGACAAGTAATTACAGTGACCCTGCACGGTCATGGCCACGGTGGTAGGGTTAAAGCGATTCGACCCGTAGCCAACGCGGCCGCGACGCCCCCCTGTGCCAAAGGGAAGCACCTGCCAAAAGGCGTCGAAGAGCAGCGGCACGTGCTGTTCCTCCAAATGCCGGGCCAACACCTCCGGGAATGCCATCGGCACGGCACCCTCCAGCCAACTCTGCAATCGGTCGGCAGCAGCTTTTCCTTGCGCACCGTATCGTTCGGCCAAACTGTGGGAGATTTTCGTCAGCGCTGCGAGATCCGGCATGAGTTCCGCCTCGATCAACGATTTTGAAACAATGATTCTAATACGAACGCCCTCTGGAGCGATGCTCAATGAGCGGGAGAGGGTTCGGAGGGCACCGGGGCATCGAAAAAATCTTTTTCCATTTTCGCTTTTGGACTAGACTGTCGCCATCTTTACGATGAGGAGGCCTTGATATGCCGGGAACAATCGAAGTGGTGATTGGCCCGATGCGCAGCAACAAAACCGCGGAGTTGATCCGTCGCGTCGCCATGCGCGAGGAGTACGCGCACCAATCCGTCATCCTTTTCAAACCCAAGGACGACACCAAGAGTGGGCAAGGGGTGGTGCAAAGCCGCAACCAGCTCAGCCACCGGCAGATGGAAGCGGTGGAGTTCGATTCCTCCAATCCGTGGGAGATGTTCGCCATCATGAGCGAACGCGAGAGAGTCATCGGCAAACCGGTCAATTGCGTTGCCATCGATGAGGGGCAATTCGTGCATGAATTATTCGACTGTGCGCGCGCGCTCCTGGAGCGGGGCTACGACGTGCTGGCCGCCGGGCTTGACCTGGATTTCCGCGGCCACCCCTTCGGTGACATGCTGGCGCTCGGATGGCTGGTGAATGCCTATGGCGGAAATGTGACATGGTGCATCGCATACTGTGAATGCGGGGCGCGAGCGTTCTTCTCGCAGCGGCTCATCAACGGCCAGCCCGCCTCCTACGAGAGCCCCACGGTGATGCCCGGTGATGCGTACCGGCCGCGCTGCGCACAGCACTTTGTTCTCCCCGGGCGGCCCAAGCGGGCGAACATGCCGGCCGGTGAGGAACTGTCCTAAATCCGGGATACGGGACACGGGATACGGGACATGGGAACGTCGCGCGGACCTATTTTGTAGTTCCGCGGCTTTTCACGAACCGTTGACCTGAGAAGCAGGACTATGTTACAGGCGACAGGTTGCCCCCTAGGCGCGCATCCCGTATCTCCTATCGCGTATTCCCGTGCCCCGTACCCCGTGTCACGTGTCCCAATCCCGGAGGAATTATGGCGAAGCAATCTAAGATTGCGGTGGTGGGAAGCGCCAATGTTGACCTGATCACTTTCAACGACACGTTTCCGCGTCCCGGCGAAACGATTTTCGGAAAGAAATTCGATCTGGGTTTTGGCGGAAAGGGCGCCAACCAGGCCGTGGCCGCACGCCGCTGTGGGGCTTCCGTCATCATGGTCGCCAAGGTCGGCAGCGACTTATTTGGTCCGGCCACGATCAAGAATTTTGAGTCCTTGGGCATCGATGCCAGTCATGTGCGGATCGCGGAAGGTATTTCCACCGGCGTCGCGCCCATCTTTGTAGACCCGACGGGCCAGAATCGCATCCTGGTTATTAAGGGCGCGAACGATACGCTCTCTCCCCAGGATGTGGATGCCGCCGCGCCACTTCTCAGCACGGCTGACACCATCCTTCTGCAATTTGAAATCCCCTTGGCCACTGTCTACCACACGATTCACTTCGCCAAGTCGAAGGGCATTCGCTGCATCGTGAATCCTGCCCCCGCTTTGCCTCTCAATTTCAAGGAAGTTTCCATGACGGACTACTTCGTACCCAACGAGAGCGAAGCGGAGGCCATCACGGGCATTCCCATCCACACCTTCGAAGATGCCAAAAAATGCGCAGATTTCTTGCTCTCGCAGGGGTTCTCACGTGTCGTCATTACGCTGGGCGAGCGCGGCTCACTCTTAGCGACATCGAAAAGCCAGGAATTGATCCCCGCCTTCAAGGTCGATCCTATCGACAGCACCGGCGCCGGCGATGCCTTCATCGGCAGTTTTTCCGTGTTCCTCGCTGAGGGATTACCGGACAAAGAGGCTCTTAGTCGCGCCAGCCTTTATGCGGCCCTTTCGACAACGCGGGTGGGAACGCAGAAATCGTTTCCGAATCGGGATGAGTTTGATAAGGAATGGCAGGTTCGAGGAATTTTGAATTAAGAATTCTGAATTGTGCGAAGAGCATGATGCCTACTGAGGCGCGGGGGCGCAGAAAGGAGTTTCATAATTCAGAATTTCTCCGCGTCTCGATGCCATCACATGATCAGCCTCCGTTTACAATCCTCCAGAATATCTTTGGTCCTTGAGGCGCCCACGCGCGAGGCGCCCAGGGCGCGGAAGGCGAGGAGTTGGTCAAGGTCGCGAATGCCTCCTGCCGCCTTCACCTGAACGTGTGCAGGGGAGTGGGCGCGCATCAATTTCACATCCTCGAGCGTGGCTCCGGACGTCCCGAACCCGGTCGAAGTCTTCACCCAATCGGCGCCGAATTCCGCACAGATCTCACATAAACGGATTTTGTGGGCGTCCTTTAAGTAGCAGTTTTCAAAAATCACTTTCACCTTGTGGTTCCTGGCATGCGCCACATCGATGACGGCTTTCAGGTCCTGGCGCACGTAGTCCCAGTCGCCACTCAACACTTTGCTGATGTTCGTAACCATGTCCAGTTCCAGGCCACCGTCGTCCATGGCCCGCTGCGCTTCCGCCACCTTGATGGCCGTGGTGTGGCCGCCGTGCGGAAATCCGATGGTGGTGCTGGCCTCCACCGTGCTGCCTTTCAAAATCTCCGCGCACCTCTTGAGGTAATAAGGCATGATGCAGACGCTGGCGCAGTTGTAATTCAGGGCCACGCGGCAACCGTTTTCCAGATCCTGGGCCGTAAGCGAGGGGGTCAGCAACGCGTGGTCAATCATCTTTGCGATGTCTTCGTATGTGTAATCCATGAAAAGGAGTATACTCCTAATTCCGACTAGGCTAAAAATGGGAATTGCGGGTGATGCCTTGACTTGCACACCCGCATTCGAGCATGGACACGCCTGAATTAATCCGGAAAAAGCGTGACGGTTTGGTTCTGACCAAGGCGGAGGTATTCGACTTCATCGAGCGGTATACGCGGGGCGAAATCCCCGACTATCAAGCCTCCGCCCTGCTGATGGCGATCTATTTTCGCGGCATGGACCGGCGTGAAACGGCGGACCTGACCGAGGCGATGCTGCGATCGGGCCGGGTGCTCGACTTCTCTGCCTTGCCCGCGGCGAAAATCGACAAGCATTCCACGGGCGGCGTTGGCGACAAGACCTCATTGATCATCGCCCCGGCGGCAGCCGCGGCTGGGGTGCTGGTACCCATGATTTCCGGCCGCGGCCTGGGGCACACGGGCGGCACATTGGATAAGCTGGAAGCGATCCCGGGCTTCAGCCCGCGTTTGTCATTCCAGGAGTTCCACCGGGTACTGGAGGCCTGCGGCCTCGCCTTCGGCGCAGCGACGGAGGAATTCGCTCCTGCGGATCGCAAGCTCTATGCCCTTCGTGACGTCACCGCCACGGTGGAATCCATCCCCCTGATCACCGGCTCCATCATGAGCAAGAAACTGGCGGAGGGCATTGACGGCTTGGTGCTGGACGTTAAAACCGGTTCGGGGGCATTCATGCAAGAGTTCGAGAATGCCCGCGCGCTGGCAACGAGCCTGGTGAATACCGGCACAGCGCACGGCAAGCGCGTTCACGCCTTGATCACCGACATGAGCCAGCCGCTGGGAAATGCGGTCGGAAACGCCTTGGAAGTGATCGAGTCGGTGGAAACTCTGAAGGGCCGCGGCCCAAGCGATTTGGTGGAGCTTTGCCGCGAATTGACCGCCCACATGTTGGTGTTGGGAAACATCGTGGATTCGCTGGACGAGGGCCGAGCGCGGTATGACTCTGCCATCGCCAGCGGCCAGGCTCTGGAAAGGTTTGCGCGCGTGGTGGCGGAGCAGGGAGGCAATCCACGCGTTCTGGAGGACTACTCGCTATTGCCCCAGGCCCAGTATGAGGATTCCGTTGTGGCGCCCGCGGACGGCTATATTGTTGGATTGGAAGCGAGAGCGATGGGAGTAGCGTCGATGATTCTGGGCGCTGGGCGTGAACGTTCGGATGCAACCATCGATCCCGGTGTGGGCTTGGTTTTCGAGAAAAAGATGGGGGACGCGGTCCGCGCCGGTGAGCGGGTTTGCATCCTCTATTCCAATGACCGCTCACGCGTGCCCGGGGCACTGGACATGATCCGCAAGGCGATTGCCATTTCCCCGCATCGGGTTTCACCCCCACCAGCGGTTTTGGAGCGGATCCTGGGATACTAAAGGGCTGCGCCAACATACTGCGAGGAGAGGTTAAAGAATGACACGGTTTATTCCATTACTCGGCATACTGGCAATACTGATGACGGCCGTTTTGCTTTCGAAAAACCGTAAAGCCATCCCTTGGCGCACGGTGGGCATAGGATTGGGGTTACAAATCCTCATGGCGTTATTCGTGCTGCGCACCGGTTTGGGCTATAGGCTGATGTCCGTCATCTCTGCCGCGTTCGTGAAAGTCCTGAATTGTTCCTTTGCGGGCTCCGAGTTTGTGTTCGGCGAGATGGGGAAAAATCATGGAAGCTTTGGATTTGTCTTTGGATTTCAAGCCTTGCCCATGATTATCTTCGTGGCTTCGCTGTTTGCCATCCTTTACTACTTGCGCATCCTTCCCACACTGGTTCTGCTGACCGGCAAGGCGATGATGAAATTGCTGGGGACGAGCGGAGCCGAATCCCTGGAAGTCGCCGCCAGCATTCTGATGGGGCAAACGGAAGCGCCGCTGGTGATCCGGCCCTATCTGGCAGACCTGACGGAATCGGAGTTAATGACCATCATGACAGCGGGCATGGCACATATCGCCGGCTCGGTCTTTGGCGCGTATGTTCTGTTCGGAGCGGAGGCGCGCCACCTGTTGACGGCGGTGATGATGACCGCTCCCGGAACCATCGTGCTGGCCAAGATGCTGGTTCCCGAAACCGGCATTCCCAAAACTTCAGGCAATGTCAAACTCACGGAGGAAAATAAGCCCATTAACCTTTTGGACGCCGCATCGCGCGGGGTTTCGGATGGGCTCCACTTGGCGCTGAATGTCGCTGCCATGCTCATAGCGTTTGTCGCGCTCATTGCGCTGATTAACTTGGGCTTGGGCGGTTTTCACACCGACTTTCAAACCCTGCTCGGTTATCCCCTGAAGCCTGTGGCATGGCTGCTGGGTGTTCCTTGGAAAGACGCCGCGACGGTCGGGAACTTGATGGGAACCAAACTGGTGGTGAATGAGTTCGTAGCCTTTTCCATGCTCGGTCCACTGAAGGCTCATATCGCCGAGCGCTCTTTCACGATTGCCACTTTCGCCCTTTGCGGATTCGCCAACTTCTCTTCGATCGGGATTCAAATCGGCGGCATCGGCGCCCTTGCTCCGTCACGGAAGCAAGACTTGGCCAGACTGGGATTCCGAGCGCTCCTCGCGGGCACTTTAGCCAATTACATGGCGGCGGCTATCGCCGGGCTGCTGCTGACGTGACAATTTTGGATTTTGGATTAGGACCAGGTGCGCCCCTTGAGTGTGACTCGCCTCCTTTCTCGACAGAGGAGCTATTGTGGATTTGGGATGTACGGCTTTGGACTGAAGAAGGAGAGGGCGCACTTGTTCACGAATCCAAAATCCAAAATCTAAAATCCAAAATGGTGAAACTCATGGCTCGTCGCACATCACTTGACACTCGCCGCTCGCAGCATGGTTATGAAGAGGCGGAGCAAGCCGCTGCATACATTCGCTCGCGCGGCTTCGCGCCGCGCGTTGCCATCACTCTCGGTTCGGGACTGGATGAGGTTGTAGGCAGGCTGAACACGCAAATACAAATCCCCTACAAACGCATCCCCCATTTTCCCGGGACGACAGTGCAGGGACACGGCGGCACCCTCCATCTGGGAACCTGGGAAGGGGTTCCCGTGGCCATTCTCGAAGGTCGCGTGCACTGTTACGAAGGTCATGCGCCGGCCACCGTGGTGTTTCCCGTGCGCGTCCTGGCGCTGGCGGGGGTCGAGACCTTCATTTTGACGTGCGCTGCGGGTGGCATCGCCTCGAAATCAAAGCCCGGCGGCTTCATGGTTTTCTCCGACCACCTGCACCTGCAAGGAGTGAATCCTCTCGTGGGGGTTCACGACCCGCGCTGGGGAGCGCAATTCGTGGACTTGACTGAGGCTTACGATCCCCGCCTGCGCCGCATCACGCGGAAAGCGGCAGGCAAGCTGCGCGTGCCGTGTTTCGAAGGCGTGTACGCCTCCTTGCTTGGACCTACGTATGAGACGCCGGCGGAAATCCGCGCCTTGAAGGGCATGGGTGCAGACGCGGTGGGCATGTCCACCGTGCCGGAAGTGATGGCGGCCCGGCAGTTGAAATGCCGCGTGCTTGCCATCGCCACGATTGCCAATCGCGCCGCGGGACTGGCGGGAAAGCCCTTGTCGCACGAAGAAGTCCTGGCCGCAGGGCGCGCCGCTTCGCGCCACCTCGCGGATCTTCTGGACGCGGTCCTGCCGCAATTATTGTAGCGGCGCTCTTGGAGCGCCGGTCGGCGGTCGGAGACCGTCGCAACAGCAATTGGGGTGAAAGGTCATGAATCCTGAAGAACTCATCGCACGCGCCCTGGAAGTGCGGGAAAACGCTTGCGCCGGCTACTCCCACTTCAAAGTCGGAGCGGCGTTACTCGCCTCGAGCGGCAAGGTCTACACGGGGTGCAACGTCGAGAACTCCACTTATGGCCTGACGGTATGCGCCGAACGCGTCGCACTGTGGAAGGCCCTCTCGGAAGGCGAAAGAACTTTCACGCAAATTGCCGTCGTGACTTCCAGCGAGCCTCCTGCCTCACCCTGCGGCGCATGCCGGCAACTCCTTTGGGAATACTGTGGCGACATCGAGGTGATCCTCGCCAACCTGCAAGGCCTCCGGAAAACCCTTCACCTCGCGGAAATCTTTCCCCGCCCGTTTGATCAGAGCTCTCTCTGAGATGCCGCCCGGTTGTTGGAAATCCGGCCTAAGCTCCGCCGACAGGAGGCAAGTTCTCAGGGTAACGGATTCTGGCGTATCCTGGTTTGATGATGGTATAGATGATGCGGCAGCGCTCCGCATAAGGAAGGAAAGCGCTCTTCATGGAGTTGAGGGTAATCTTTTCAAAGTCATCCATACCCAAGCCAAACGTGTCCATGGCCACCTGAAATTCGTTGGTCATGCTGGTGCGGCTCATCAGCCGATTGTCGGTGTTGAGGGTGACCCGGAACTGTTGTTGATAAAGTACCTTGAAGGGATGTTCGGCAAGAGTAGGAATCGCGCCGGTGTGAACGTTGCTGGAAAGGCAGATTTCCAGGGGAATGCGCTTGTCGAGGACGTATTGAGCCAGCCCGCCTAACTTCACCCCTGTTCCGTCCGTTACCACGATGTCGTCTATCAGCCGCGTCCCGTGACCGATGCGATGAGCCCCACAATATTGGATGGCCTGCCAGATGGATTCCTTGCCATACCCTTCGCCCGCGTGGACGGTGATATTAAAATTTTGGCGCTGGATGTAATGGAACGCGTCGACATGTTTCTTGGGGGGATAGCCGCCCTCTTCGCCCGCCAGATCAAATCCCACTACTCCGCGCTCCCGGAAATCTACGGCGAGTTCCGCCATCTCCAGGGAGATTTTCATGTTACGCATCGCGCAGATGATCAACCCGGCCGGCACTTTGAAGTCTCTTCGTCCCCGTTCCAACCCTTTGAGCACGGCAGTGACCACGTCCATATTGGCCAGCCCCTTTTTAGTGTGAAAAATGGGAGCAAACCGCGTTTCAAAGTAGACCACGCCATCATTCTTCAGATCCTCAACCTGCTCGTAGGCGACCCGCTCCAGCGCCTCAGCCGTCTGGGTTACTGCGATGGTGTGGGCAAAGCCTTCCAGGTAGCCGGTCAAGTCCCCCCGATAGGCTCCCCGATAGAACCAGTCCGCCAGCGCCGCCGGATCGACCGTCGGCAGCTTGGTGTATTTGGCGTCCTTTGCCAATTCAATAATGGTCTGCGGGCGTAGGGAGCCATCCAAATGCTCATGCAATAATACTTTGGGAAGGGCCAGTAGCGTGGACCTGTCCAGAGACATTAAGCGTTACCTCCACTGCCCAGTGGGGCAATGAACATTATATGTCATTACCCATTTGCGTTGGCTTCCAACGTAAACGGCGGTAACCTAATCTCTCCGTGCGACGGGGATCTCAACATGGAATTCGTAACGGGACTCAAGTGCGTTTTCTGCGGCGCGACGTATTCGACGCGTGTTCCCTACACGTGTCCGGCGTGTGGAATAACCGGCATTCTTGACGTTCAATACAACTACCCGGCGATCGCCCGGCACCTGACTCGCCGAAGCCTCGCCCAACGCCCCGAGTACTCGCACTGGCGATACCGCGAGTTGTTGCCTATCCACAAGGATGCCGTGCTGCCGGGCCTTCAAGTTGGATGGACGCCGATTGTGCATACTCAGTCTCTGGCACGTCACCTGGGCTTGAAGACTCTCTATCTCAAAGATGACGGGCGCAATCCCACGGGCTCATTGAAGGACCGCGCGAGCGCTGTGGGCGTGGTCAAAGCGCGCGAGAAGCGTCAGAAGATAATCGCCTGTGCCAGCACCGGGAACGCGGCCTCCTCGCTGGCGGGAATGGCGGCGTCGCTGTGCCTTCGGAGTGTCATTTTTGTACCCCAGCGTGCGCCCGAACCAAAAGTTACACAACTGTTGATCTTTGGCGCCACCGTCCTGCGCGTACGTGGCAGTTATGAGGACGCCTTTCAGTTGTCCCAGCACGCCTGCGAGCGCTGGGGCTGGTACAACCGCAACAGTGCCATCAATCCTTACTTGGTGGAGGGCAAGAAGACCGTGGGACTGGAGATCTGCGAGCAACTCGCCTGGCAGGTTCCTGACTGGGTAGCAGTATCGGTGGGCGACGGCTGCACGATCGCCGGCGTATGGAAGGCATTTCACGAAATGCAGACGCTGGGGCTCGTCAAGAGTACTCCCAAGATGCTGGGAGTACAGGCGGCGGGTGCAGCGCCGGTGACCACGGCTTTTCGCAGCGGCGGACCGCTCAAGCCCATCGAGCCGAAGACGATTGCCGACAGCATCGCGGTGGGCGTGCCGCGGAATTGGAAAAAAGCGGTGCTCGCCATTCAAGCTTCCGGCGGCACGATGATCAATGTGCAGGACGAGGAAATTCTCGAAGCCATGCGCAGCGCCGGCCGTTTGACCGGCGTCTTCGCCGAACCCGCCGCCGCCACGGCGGTTGCCGGCGTGCGCCGCGCAGTTGAAGACGGAATCATCGAACGCAAGGAAAGCGTTCTCGCGGTGATTACTGGCAACGGCCTGAAAGACATTCGCGGCGCCCAGTCCGCGGTCACGGAACCTTTTGACATTCCACCGGATGGAACCGGGCTGGAAGCGATCTTGAAGGAACGGGACTTGGTGGGACAGTAGGCAGAAGGCAGGCCATTTCCGCGACCTCGGGTTCTTGGGAGGCTTTGCGTCTTGGCGCCTTTGCGTGAAAATGTCTTCCGTGACTGAATCTGAAAGGCAGAACGACCTCGCACAAAGGCGCCGAGGCCGCAGAGAGATTCAATCTAAAGTTCAAAATGACCCGATGACCCAATCACTCAATTTCCTCAGCGTCTCTGCGGTATGAACAGCCATGACCAAGCCTAAACACGCCAAACCATCCCTGCTCATTCGCGACATCCACACCTTAATCACGATGGATGCGCATGACACCGTTTTACGCGGCGGATTCATTTACGCTGAGGGTGGCGAGATCAAGCAAATGGGGAAGCGCCCACCCACGAGACTCCGCGCCGACCGCACGATCAACGCGCGATACTCGGTAGCCCTGCCGGGATTGATCAACACCCACCATCATCTCTACCAGACCCTGACGCGCGCTTGCGCGGCTGCCGCCGACATGGAACTCTTCGACTGGCTCCGCACGCTTTACCCCATGTGGGCGCGCCTGGACGAGGAATCTGAGCATGTGGCCGCACTGGTGGGTATGGCGGAGTTGCTGCTCTCCGGTTGCACGACGACCACGGACCATCATTACCTTTTCCCGCGCGGCCAAGCGAAACTGATCGATGCGGAAATCGCCGCCGCCCGCAAAATCGGCATGCGATTTCATCCCACCCGCGGAAGCATGAGTGTGGGCGAAAGCCAGGGAGGTCTGCCTCCCGATTCCGTGGTGCAGAGCGAAGAAGAAATTCTGGAGGATTGCGAGCGGCTAATCCGAAAATATCATGATCCCGCGCCGGGTTCCATGCTGCGGATGGGGTTGGCGCCCTGCTCGCCGTTCTCCGTATCGGAAGAACTGATGCGCCAAACCGCCACGCTGGCCGAGCGCCACCAGGTGCGGATGCACACCCATCTTGCTGAGACCCGCGACGAGCAGGACTATTGCCTGAAACATTTCGGCAAGCGCCCCCTGGATTTTATGGCGGATGTCGGCTGGCTGGGCAAGACCACCTGGATCGCGCACGGGATTCATTTCAATCCCGGAGAGGTCAACCGCCTGGGCCGCGCTCGCGTGGGGATCGCGCATTGCCCCAGTTCCAACATGCGATTGGGTTCCGGCATCGCTCCGGTTCTGGCGCTCGGCCGCGCCGGGTCGCCGGTGGGCCTGGGTGTTGACGGCAGCGCCTCCAATGACAGCTCCAACATGCTGGCCGAGGCGCGCCAGGCTTTGTTGCTCAATCGCCTGGCGCACGGCGCTTCGGCGCTCAAGGCATGGGAGGCGCTGCGCATGGCGACGGTGGGAGGCGCCGCGTGTCTCGGCCGCGATGACATTGGCAGTCTCGCCGCGGGGAAGCGCGCGGACATCGCGCTGTTCGATCTCCGCGACGTGGGTTACAGCGGGGCTGAAGACGTGGGAGCGGCCCTGGTGCTCTGTGCTCCCACTCGCGTGGAAACCCTGATCGTGGAAGGGCAAGTGGTGGTGGAAAACCATGAGATCAGGACGGTTGCGCTGGCCCCCGTCCTGGCTCGCCATCGCCGTTTCGCCGCCAAAATGGTTGGAAGCCCACCACTGCTTTGATATACTTCACGCTGCTGGTTTTCGGGATATCTCGAAAATCGAAACTCGAAAATCGAAACTCGAAAGTCACGGCGAGGTTCGATTTTCGAGTTTCTCCTTTCGACCCATGTTTGACCACATCGAGCGTTTCTACCGACCCACCTCTCTTCGCGAAGCATTGCTGTTGCTCGGCAAGGTGGGGAACCGCGGACGGATTGTGGCCGGCGCGACGGACATCGTCACGCAGGCCGACCGGTCAACTCGTTTCCTCGTTGACATCACTCATCTCGGCTTGAATTATGTCCGGCGCAACGGCAGGGGTTGGGCGATCGGCTCCACGACGACGATGGCGGCGCTTGAGGATTCGGCCGTAATTCGCGCCCTCGCCGGCGGCATTCTGGCCAAGGCTGCCTCCACCTGCGGCTCGATTCAAAACCGCAACATGGCGACCGTGGGAGGCAACCTGGCGAACGCTTCTCCCGCGGCGGATACTGCTGCGGTGCTTCTGGCGCTCGACGCACAGATGGTGGTGGCCAGTTCGCGCCGCAAGCGCAAAATTGCTCTGGCTGAATTCTACTCCGGCCCGCACCGGTCAGTCTTAAATGACGCGTTGCTGAAGGAAGTCCTTATCCCGGCGCTGCCCGGCGGCGGGCGCAGCGGTTGGTCATTTCAAAAGCTCGGACGCACCGAGACCGACATTTCCCTGGTGAACGTGGCGGCGGGGTTACAGACTGACGCGGGCGGTCGCATCAAGTGGGCGCGCCTCGCTCTGGGAGCGGTAGGACCCACTCCGCTCAGGGCACGGAATGCCGAAGGCTTGCTGCTGGGGAACACTTTAAATGAAGACTTGCTGACGCGCGTCGGTGAAGCGGTCAGGCGCGAGGTCAGCCCCATCAGCGACAGCCGGGCCTCCGCCGAGTACCGTCGCGAGATGAGTGCGGTGCTGGTCCGGCGAGCTCTGCGTGAGTGCGCTGCCCAAGCTGGGTACAAGCTATGAACAGCATGCAACTGCGCCTCAAGGTGAACGGCGAATCGCAACAGTGGACCGTCGCGCCCGGCGACCTCCTGCTGGATGTTCTGCGCCGCGAAGGCTATTTCGGTGTGAAGCGAGGCTGCGAGACGGGTGAGTGCGGCGCTTGCACGGTTCTGGTGAACGGCCAACCTATTAATTCCTGCTTGATGTTTGCGGCCCAGGCGGAGGGGTGCCAAGTCCTGACCATTGAAGGCATTGCCCAGGGCGACAAATTGGATCCCCTTCAGGAAGCTTTTTTGGAATACGGCGCCGTGCAGTGCGGGTATTGCACCCCCGGAATGATTTTGAGCGCGAAAGCCTTGTTGGCGAAACGCCCCGATCCCACGGAGGCGGAAGTGCGGGAAGCGCTGGGGGGAAACTTCTGCCGTTGTACCGGCTACCTCAAGCCGGTGGAAGCGGTGCTGGCTGCGGCGAGGGTTTACCGCACGCAAGCGGCGCGCCTGCAAGAAGGAAGAGCAAGTCAAAAGGCAAAACGCAAAAGTCAAAAGTCAAAGCCGACGGAAGGACTGTGATGATCCTGGCAAGTCGGGATCTATAAGAGCACATGTGGGGTCGTTACTTTTGCCTTTGGACTTTTGCGTTTTGACTTTTGACTTGTTTTTCTCTCCGTTGCGAACAGTAAGCGCGGGGGCAATGATTCTATGAGTTCGAAGCACTCCATCGTCGGAAAGAACCTTCAAAAGGTGGACGGGGTAAAGCTCGTCACCGGCCGCCCGGCGTTCACCGACGATATTCACGTTCCCGGAATGCTTTACGGCAAGATTCTCCCCAGCCCGCACGCGCACGCGCGGATCAAGCGGATTGACACGCGCAAAGCCAAGGCGCTTCCGGGGGTGCACGCCGTTTTGACCTACAAAGATGTTCCGCGCGTCCCCCACACCACCGCTGGTCAAAGCTGGCCGGAGCCTTCGCCTTACGACACCTATCTGCTCGACTCGAAGATGCGCTTGGTGGGTGATCGCGTGGCGGCGGTCGCGGCGGAGAGCCGCGCCATCGCCGAGGAGGCGCTGCGGCTGATTGAAGTTGAGTATGAAGTTCTGCCTGCCATCCTGGAAATTGAGCAGGCCATGGCCGAAGGCGCGCCGGTGATTCATGATGAGCCGGATTCCAAGGGCATCCACGACGCCAAGCACAACCTTGCCGGATATATTCTGAAGGAAATCGGCAACGTGGAAGACGGATTCCGCGAGTCGGACCTGGTTATCGAGCGCGAATTCCGCACCCAGCGCCAGCAGCATTGTCCGCTCGAGCCCCACGTGACCATCAGTTGGCTGGACTCCGACGACCGCCTGGTGATCCGCACCAGCACGCAGGTGCCCTATCACACTCGCCGCCAGGTGGCGATGATCCTTCAGCTTCCCGTGGGGCGGGTGCATGTAATCAAACCCCGCATTGGGGGCGGCTTCGGCGGCAAGCAGGAAATGCTGCTGGAAGACATCTGCGGGGCGCTCGCTCTGGCCACGCGCCGGCCGGTGAAAATCGAATATACGCGCGAAGAAGAGTTCTACATGGCGCGCAGCCGGCATCCCCAAATTCTCAAGATCAAGATGAGCTTCAAACGCGATGGAACGCTGATGGCCAATAAGATGACCGTCCTCGCAACCACCGGCGCATACGGCAGCCATGCCAACACCGTTCAAGGCAATACGGGCAGCAAGGTTCTGCCGATTTACCGTACGCCCAACATGCGCTTTGAGTGCCATGTGGTTTACACCAACACCCCGGTGGCGGGCGCCTTTCGCGGATATGGATGCCCGCAAGGCTATTTCGCCCAGGAATCGGTGATAGATCAGGCGGCGCACGAATTGGGGATGGACCCGGTCGAGCTGCGCAAGAAAAATATGATTCGCCTGGGTGATATTGATGAACTCTCCGCGCAACTCGGCGAGGGCAAAAAAGGGCTGCCGCGGCACATTCGGAGCTGCGGGTTGCCGGAATGCCTGGACCGCGGCGCCGCAGCAATCGACTGGGTGCGCAAGCGCCAGGAGTACTCAAATGTAGGGCCGAGCGGCGCTCGGCCCACGGCCGAACACAGTTCGGCCTTACAGCCAGGAAGCGGCCACTTGCGGCGCGGCGTGGGTGTGGCCTGCTCGATGCAGGGCAGCGGCATTGCCGGCGTCGATTGGGCCGCCGCCATGCTGAAGCTCAATGAAGACGGCTCCTTCAATCTGCAAGTGGGCGCGGCAGACTTGGGGACTGGGGCTGACACTGTCCTGGCGCAAATTGCGGCGGAAACGCTGGGCGTCACTCTCGATAAAATGATTGTCTGCTCCGGTGACACCGACTTCACACCTTTTGACGTCGGCGCCTATGCTTCCAGCACCACGATCATTTCCGGCGGCGCGGTTAAGAAGGCGTCGGAGAAGGTGCGTAACGAACTGCTGCGCATCGCCTCCAAGATGCTCGATGTCCCGATCGATAACCTGACCTGCCGTAACAATCAGGTGGTGACCAAGTGTGAGTGCCAGAAGTCGGTGAGCATAGAGGATTTGGCTTACTACGCGATGTACAAGGAAAAAGTGCAGGTCATGGAAAACGCTTCCCACTGGAATACCGACAGCCCGCCGCCCTTTTGCGCGCAGTTTGCTGAGGTGGAAGTGGATACGGAGACCGGCCAGATTCGCGTGGTGCACCTGGTGACCGCAGTGGACCTCGGCGTGGCCATCAATCCCATGCAGGCGGAGGGACAAAGCGAGGGCGCCGTCGCTCAGAGCCTGGGGTATGCGCTGACCGAAGAGATGGTGCTCGACGCCACCGGCCGGGTGATCAATCCTTCCTTCCTCGATTACAAAATGCTGGGGGCGAAAGACATGCCCAAACTCACGACAATTCTGGTCGAGACCGAGGAGCCCTTGGGGCCTTACGGAGCCAAGTCGATCTCCGAGATCCCCATCAATGCCCCGGCGCCGGCGGTGGCCAACGCGGTCTACCACGCGATCGGGGTTCGCTTTCAAAAGCTCCCCATCCGGCCGGAAGACGTGTTGCGGGCCTTGCGCGAAAAGGAGTTGACTACACCGCATAGGAGTTGAGAAGGGCAAGGGGTTGTGTGTTTGGTGGAATTATGAATTCGGAATTATCAATTATGAAATGCAGCCGGCACCTGGAATTCATAACTCATAATTCATAATTTTGAATTCCCCCGGCACCTGGCACCTGACACCTTCTCTCGTTAGAAAGGAAACATTCCAGTCCATGCCCAACGTACCTGAGGCAATTCTCAAAAACCGCGATCGCATCGCGGCCCTCGCTCAATCCTATGAAGGGGACATGGTCGCCTTTCTGCGTGATCTCGTCGCCATCCCCGCTGAGAGCAGCCATGAAAAGCCGGTGATCGCGCGCATCCACCGGGAAATGGAGAAGGTGGGTTTCGATGAGATCCGCACCGATCCCATGGGCAACCTGTTAGGGCGCATCGGCTCCGGCAAAAAGATCATTATGATGGACTCGCACACCGACGCGGTGGGCGTGGGCGACCCGAAGGAATGGGCCTGGGATCCTTACAAAGGAAAAGTCGAAGATGGGTTCGTGTACGGGCGCGCCTCGAGCGACCAGCGCGGTGGAATGGCCAGCCTGGTCTACGCGGGAAAGATCATCAAGGAACTCGGCCTCGCGGGCGATTACACGCTTTACGTGGTGGGCTCCGTGCAGGAAGAAGACTGCGACGGCCTCGCATGGCTCTACATCCTGAAAGAGGATGGCATCCCTGCGGACTGCGTGGTGCTGACCGAGCCCACCAATCTGCAAGTCTACCGGGGCCAACGTGGACGGATGGAGATCGAGGTGCATTTCCGCGGCCGGTCGTGCCACGCCAGCGCGCCGGAACGCGGTGACAACCCGATTTACAAGATGACCCCCCTGGTGCGTGAGATTGAAGCCCTGAACGCACGCCTGCGCGACGATGCGTTCCTGGGCAAGGGAACAATTGCGGTGACGGATATCCGCTCGATGTCGCCTTCGCTGTGCGCGGTGCCAGGGGCCTGCTCCATCCATCTTGACCGGCGCTTGACCGCGGGCGAGACAAAAGAGAGCGCGGTGGCGGAGGTGAAGGCTCTCGCGAGCGCGCAGGGCGCCGAGGTGGAAATCCTGAACTACGATGTGCCGAGCTATACGGGTCTCCGCTACCCGATGGAGAAGTACTATCCCACCTGGGTGTTGGAAGAAAATCATCCGCTGGTGCAGGCGGGCGTGACCGCCTATGCGGCCTTGCACGGCAAGCCGCCGGTGGTCGACAAGTGGACGTTCAGCACGAACGGGGTCGGTTCCATGGGATTGATGCACGTGCCCACCATCGGCTTTGGGCCGGGCGAAGAGGATGTGGCGCACAGCGTCATGGAACGCGTGCCCATTCGCCACTTGGTGGAGGCCGCCAAGTTCTACGCGGCGTTCCCGCTGACGTACGTAAGTACAGTGGCTAGTGTTTAGAGCCTATGCAGCGCGGACCTGTTCTGTAGGTCCGCGGCCGTTGGCGTATCAGCATGGCGAGTGTGGATATGGGTCAGGTCAACATTCCGATTCCGGAAGGGCGCATCCGCGATTTCTGCCGAAAGTGGAAAATAGCGGAACTTTCAGTCTTCGGCTCGGTCCTTAGGGAGGACTTTCGCCCCGACAGCGATGTGGATGTTTTGGTTACTTTCGCTAAGGATGCTCAATGGAGCCTTTACGATTGGGTGGACATGATTGCTGAGCTTCGTGACGTATTCGGTCGTGACGTGGATCTCCTCTCCAGCCAATCACTGCGTAATCCCTTCCGCCGGCACGATATCCTCAAGACCCGTGAGATACTTTATGCAGCCTGAATCCAAGGACGCAGCGTACTTGTGGGATATGTTGGATGCTGCGCGCGCCGTCCAGAGTTTTATCATATCCCGGTCATTTGAGGATTACGGAAGTGACAGAATGCTTCGCGGGGCGGTTGAAAGGCATATCGAGATAATCGGCGAAGCTGCGAACCGGGTTTCCCGGGGCTTTCAAGCCGCTCACCCTGAAGTCCCCTGGCGGCAAATCATCGCACAGCGCAACGTCTTGACACACGAGTATGGGGAAGTTGACGATGCCTTGATCTGGAGGGTGGTTACCGTGCGTATCCCCGAGTTGATTAACCAACTCGAACGAATTATCCCACCCCTACCATCGGAAAACAGATAAGGGCGGCCCTAAAGGGTGGCGCGACACGCACCAATAACATTGACGGAATGCGTTAGTGGTTAGTTGCTGCCACTAGCCACTAACCACTATCCACTAACCACTGCCCCACTATGTCTGAACTGGTTCCCATTCCACTCCCCTTGCTCCTGCGCCGGGCATTTTTCGAGTACGAGCGGGAAGGGAAAATCTTCGACCTGCCGAAGGCCAAATTTTTCCGCGGTCTTCCCGGCCTTGACACTTCCGTACACTTTCATGGCCACGCCGCCTCCACGCCGCTGGGGCCCGCCGCCGGGCCCCACGATCAATTAGTGCAGAACATCGTGCTTTCATGGCTGGGCGGCTCCCGCATTATTGAGTTGAAGACCGTACAAATTCTCGATGAGCTGAAAATCCCCCGCCCCTGCATCGATATCATCAACGTTGGTTACAACGTTGAGTGGTCGCAGGAATTGCGTCTGGAGCAGTCGCTGCGCGAGTACGTAGGCGCGGCGATGTTCATCGAAATTCTGAAGGCGTCCAGGTTATTGGGTGAAGAATTCCCCGGCGATTGGGGCGACACGATCTTCGACATGAGCGTGGGCTACGACCTGAAGGGGATCAGCTCGCCGCGCGTGCGGGCGTGGATGGAGCAGATGATGGATGCGACCGCCATCGTGAACGAACTGCGCGCAACGCTCACCGGCCCCTGGGCGCGCTATCGCGATTTGCCGTTTCCTACGCGCATCAGCGATACCCTGACGCTCTCCACGTTTCACGGCTGTCCCGCCGGTGAAATCGAGGGCATTGTCAGCTTTCTATTGACGGAGATGGACCTAAACGTCTGCATCAAGCTGAATCCCACGCTGCTGGGGAAAGCCCACGTGGAGCACCTTCTGCACGACGTGCTCGGTTACCATGAACTGCTGGTGACCCAGGAAGCTTTTGACAAGGACCTGCAATTCCCCGAGGCATTGGAAATGATCCCGCGCCTGGATCGGCTGGCGCGCTCGCGCGGCAAGCGTCTGGCGGTAAAGTTCAGCAACACGCTGGTGGTGAAGAATCATCGCACGTTTTTCACCGATGAGGTCATGTACATGTCCGGCGCGCCGCTGCACGTTCTTACCCTGAACCTCGTGCAAAAGTTTCGCCAGCACATGGGCGCAGCGATTCCTATTTCATTTTCGGCCGGCCTCGATTCCAACAACATGGCGAATTGCGTGGCCATGAATTTCATTCCCGTCACCACCTGCACGGATTTGCTGCGGCCCGGCGGCTACGCGCGGCTGATTCGCTACTTGGAAAAGCTCGGCGACAGGATGCGCGCCGTGGGCGCAACTCGCCTGCCGGATTTCGTAGTGCGCTACGCCGGGCAAGGTGCGGAGGCCGTCGACCAGATTGTCCACAACATGCAGAACTCGCTGCGTGCGCGGTTGGCTGGGGCTGATTCGGAGCAGATGGCCACTCTGCAAGCCTGGCTGAACGCGGAGGTTGCGCTGCCTCTGAGGGACTGGGCCGGGGCACGCCAGGGCGTGCCCGTACGGGCATGCCATGGCATGCCCCTACGTGACGTGTGCCGGCAAATCGCCGACAACTTTGCAGGGGCGCATCGCGATGCGCCCTTCCCGCCCACCATGATGAACGCGCTGCGCGGCGCTCTGGCGGGGCTCGAACAGGCGCTCGTCGATGAGGCCGGCGTGCTCAATACTCCCCTCCTGGTAAAGGAGGCGACCGCGAACCCGCGTTACGCGTGGGAGCGCAACAAGGGCGTGCCGCGCAAGATCGGCTCCAAGCTCTGGCTCTACGACTGCATCAACTGCGACAAGTGCGTACCCGTCTGCCCCAATGTTGCCAATTTCGTGTACGAGACGACGGCGGTGGAGGTTCGCTACGACAACTTTGAACTCACGGTCAAGGGACCGCCGCAACGCGTTCCGGGAGGCGTTTTCAAGGTGGCGAAAGCGCATCAACTGGCCAACTATGCTGACGCTTGCAACGACTGCGGAAACTGCGACGTGTTTTGTCCCGAAGACGGCGGCCCCTACATCGAGAAGCCCCGTTTTTTCGGCAGCCTCGAAACTTACAGGAAATATGCGGGCCGCAATGGCTTTTACATCGCTTTTGAGGGCGACCAGACGACCATCTATGGCACGATTGCCGGGGCGGCTTATGAGTTAAGCCTGAACCCGCTCATCGACCGCGCCTGGTTCTCCGACGGCAACGCCGTGGTTGAAATCCAACCAAGCCGCGATGTGGTGATGAGCTGGAAGCTGAAGCCGGAAATTTCCGCAACCTGCTACAAGCTCGACATGCTTCCCTACTTGCAGCTCAAGTTGCTGGTGGAAGCCATTCGCGACCCCCGGCGCGTGAATTTCGCCAACGTTGCGGGTATATAGTGCTTAATCCTCGGACCGTCTCCTGCCGCGAGGATTTTTCTCCGTGTCCTCCGTGGCAGGAAAAGCTTTAACACAGAGTTCACTGAGCGGCTCTGTGCACTCTGTGTGAACTCTTCTTAGGCACAGAGGACACGGAGAGGCTGGCTCCGGTTGCGGCCCTGCCGCGCTGGATGCACCACAAGAGGACAAGAGAGATGAGACGAGAAAACAGGGGATCATCCTTTGACGACTGGCTGAAGGAAGAGGGCATCTACGAGGAAGTCAGCGCCGCCGCCATTAAACGGGTTCTGGCCCGGCAGATCGAACATGCCATGAGCGAAAAACGGCTATCCAAGGCCGAGGTGGCGCGCCGGATGCACACCAGCCGTGCTGCTCTGGATCGTTTGCTCGACGCTCGAAATGGCTCGGTGACGCTCAACACCTTGTACAGAGCGGCGGCAGCCGTTGGTCGGCAGGTACGCCTGGAACTTGTCTGATTCACGAGGTGTCGGGGGGCGAAATTCGAAAATCGAAATTCGAAGCTCGGTCCACAGCTTGCGAGTTTCGATTTTCGAGTTTCGGCCGCTCTTGAGTTTTAAACCTGGCACCTGAATAAGGAGTCCAACTGTGACCACCAAGTATGCGCTGTTCAAAGGCAAGGATTACATCACGACGCAGGAGTGGAGCGATTCCGAGATTGAGACCCTGCTGGAGGTTTCCGGCGATCTCAAGCGGAAGTTCAAGAACCACATTCCGCACCGCTACCTGCCCGACAAGACGATTTTCCTGATGTTTTTCGATAAATCCACGCGCACGCGCAATTCCTTCGAGGCGGGCATCACGCAACTGGGCGGCCACGCGCATTTCCTTACCGCCGACGTGATGCAGGTGTCGCATGGTGAGACCCCCCAGGACACGGGGATCATTCTTTCGAGTTACGGACACGCCATCGCCATCCGGCACGATTTGATTCCGGGGGAAGGCAACAAGTACATCCGCGAGGTGGCGCGCTGGGCCAACGCTCCGGTGATCAACATGCAATGCGATGTGGACCATCCTTGCCAAACCCTGGCGGACCTGATGACCATTCGCGAAAAGCTCGGCAAGAACTTGCGCGGGCGCAAGCTGGCCGTGACTTGGGCGTATGCTCCCAGTTACGCCAAGCCCCTTTCTGTGCCGCAGGGACTGATCATGCTGATGCCGCGCTTTGGCTTGGATGTGGTGCTGGCGAATCCTCCCGAATACCGGCTGATGCCGCAGACGCTGGAGGCAGCTCGCGAGAACGCGCGCGCGGCGGGCGTGAAGTTCGAAGTGGTGGACAACATGGACGAGGCTTTCCGCGACGCCGACATCGTCATCCCCAAGAGTTGGGGCTGCCTTGACACCATGGGCACCAAGCCGGAGGAATCGCTGCGCATCGCCAAGCAGTATCGCCACTGGATTTGTGACGCGGCCAAGATGAGGTTAACGCGGCCCGACTCACTCTATATGCATCCCCTTCCCGCCGACCGCGGCAATGAGGTGACGGACGAGATCATTGACGGCCCACACTCCATTGTTTTTACCGAGGCGGAAAATCGCCTGCACACGGCAAAGGCGATTATGGCTTTGACGATGGCGGATGAAAACATTGCTTACGAAGTGTAAAAACAAAAAACGACCCTGTGGCAAGATCGATTGTGGATATTCCGATAATCCCCCCACTTTCCCCAAGAATCTCAGAAGGCTGGACCCAAGTGATGCAGGTTGCCCAGGCCCGCAGCTTCGCGCTCTGCCGCCAGCGTTTTTCTTCCGAATCCGGGTGTTCCACATTACAATACAATTCCACGCAGGATTGAGGGCAACGCATGGCTCTTACCGCAGGGACCAAGCTTGGTCCCTATGAAATTCAGGACAAGCTGGGGGCAGGCGGCATGGGGGAAGTTTACCGTGCCCGCGACACGCGCCTGGACCGCACGGTAGCCATCAAGGTCCTGTCCGCGCATCTTAGTTCCGATCCGGATTTGAAAGTCCGTTTCCAGCGCGAGGCGCGGGCCATCTCCGCGCTTCAGCATCCGCACATCTGCGTGCTGCACGACGTGGGTTCGCAAGACGACGTGGACTACCTCGTCATGGAGTTTCTGGAGGGCGAGACGCTCGCCTCGCGCCTCGGCAAAGGCGCGTTGCCTCTCGACCAGCTTGTGAAGATCGGCGCTGATATCGCCGATGCGCTCGACAAGGCTCACCGCGCCGGCATCGTGCATCGCGACCTCAAGCCTGGCAACATCATGCTGACCAAGTCGGGCGCCAAGCTGCTCGATTTCGGGCTGGCCAAGCCCCTGACGATCACCGCCGCAGGGAGTTCAAACTCCACGCCGTTATTAAGCGCGGCGCTGACGATTTCCTCCCCCAGCCCGCAGAATTCTCCGCTCACCTCGGCAGGCTCGATTGTGGGCACGATGCAATACATGGCGCCGGAGCAACTGCAAGGCAAGGAAGCCGACGCGCGCACCGACGTCTTTGCTTTCGGCGCGTTGTTGTACGAGATGGCCACCGGGCAGCGGGCATTTGCGGGGAAGTCGCAGCTTAGCGTGGCAACCGCCATCCTGGAAAACGATCCCGCGCCGGTGAGTTCGGTGCAACCGGCGTTGCCAGCCGCTCTGGATGCCATCGTGGCGACCTGTTTGGCCAAAGACCCGGAGGAACGTTTTGCCAGCGCGCACGATGTGGGCATCGCGCTGAAATGGGTTGGCAAGGCCGCTATTACGCCGGGGTCCCCACCGGCGGCGGAGGTCGGCGGTCGGAGACCGCGGCTACTGAAGGTAGCGTGGGCGTTGGCCGCAATCCTTTTGCTGCTTCTGGCAGCAACGACGGTGAGCTATTGGCGCCTGCGCCATCAGCCGCAGCCAGGGGTGATGAGAAGTTTCCTGATCCCTCCGGACAAAGCTGACCCGAATGGTCGGACGGGATACAGTGCCATGTCGCCGGACGGCACCCGTTGGGCCGTAGTGGCGCCCGATGCGATGGGAGCACCTGTGCTCTGGGTACGCCCGCTGGATTCGCTGACCGCACAGGCGCTGGCGGGCACCGACGACGCGCTCGACCCGTTCTGGTCGCCCGATTCGCGCTCGATTGCTTTCTTTGCCCAAGGCAAGCTGAAGCGCGTCGACGCCTCAGGTGGCCCCACGCAGACGATTTGCGATGCTCCCGTTGGCCGAGGTGGGTCTTGGAGCCAGGAGGGCACGATTCTGTTTAAGTTGGCGGGTTCGCCAACCCTCCTGCGCGTCCAGGCACAAGGCGGCACTCCGGGTGTGGCTTCGGAGTTGGACGCATCACAGCAGGAGGACAGTCACAACTGGCCCTGGTTTCTGCCGGATGGAAGGCATTACATTTTTTTCGTTTACAGCAGCACACCTGAATATACCGGGATTGCCTTAGGCTCACTCGATTCCAAGCAACACCGATTTCTGTTTCGCAACGATTCCAACGCCGTATATGCCTCCGGATATCTGGTCTATGTCAGCGGCGGGTATCTGCTGGCGCAGAAGTTTGATGTGGGCCGCCTGGAACCCGTTGGGGAGGCGGTGCGGATTGCTGAACAAGTGTCGTCAAGCATCCACAACTACCATGGGACCTTCGCGGTCTCGCAGACGGGGACTCTGCTCTATTTCCGCGGTGCGGGCGGCGGATCGCAATTGACTCTGCGGGATCGCAGCGGAAAACCGCTCGGGGTGGCCGGCCCCCCGGCTCGTTACATCTGGCCGCGCGTTTCGCCCGACGGGAAGCAGTTGGCAGTGGGAATAGAAGAAGATGTGGCGGGCAGGTCGGATATCTGGTTGCTCAATTTTGAGCGGGGTACCCGGACGCGCCTGACGTTTGATCCGGGGTATGCAGAAGATCCGGCGTGGGCGCCGGATGGTACAAAAATCTTTTACTCGTCGAGACGCTTGGGGCAACTGCACATTTACGCCAAGCTGGCCAACGGAGCAGGGGCGGAAGAGACGATTCTGAACACCCCCGGTGTGAGTGAGGATCCCAGCGACATCTCATCGGACGAGCGGTATCTGGCCTATGACCGCACCGAGGGCCAGCGGCGTGGTATTTGGATTCTGCCCCTGTTTGGCGACCGCAAGCCTTTTCCGCTGGTCCAGAACGATTTCATCGCGGCCGTCGCGAAGTTCTCTCCCGACGGCAAATTCGTGGCCTATTTGGCAAACGAAACTGGGCGCTGGGAGCTTTACATCACGCCGTTCCCCGGCGGCGGAGCGAAGTGGCAAGTCTCCGAGCACGGAGGGAACGTGCCCGTCTGGCGCGGTGACGGCAAAGAATTGTATTACCAGAGCGGGAACGATCTGGTGGCCGTCGAAGTGCGCGAGGCCGGCGCCGGAGTGGAGCTGGGCAATCCCCAGCGGCTGTTCGGCATAAGCCCGGTTTCCGGGCCGGCGGGGCCGTACGATTTGCTGGCGCGCGATGGCAGCAAGTTCCTCATCAACGCTTCTCCCGAACTAAGCACCCCCGACCCGCCGGTGCTCATCACCAACTGGCCGGAGGAGTTGAAGGGCAGTAGGCAGTAGGCGGAAAGCAGTAGGCAGCGGCCGTAGCGCGGACCCCCGCTTTTGGGGTCCGCGGCACTTCCTTTCCCAAAATCTCACATCTCAAACACCTGTGCAAAGACCGGGACCACGGCGTAAAATGCGGCGCTTGAGATACTGTGACCTATAGATTACAATAGGAAAGCCGAAGAAGTGAATGTCTAACGGGCGCAGGGAAATACGTATTTACGAGACGAAGGATGGCAGGATCCCCTTCGGCGAATGGATGGATGAACTTGAGGGATCAAAGGTATACGTCATCATATTGAACAGACTCGACCGCGTTGAGAATGGAAACCTTGGGGATTGCCACCCGGTGGGAGAAGGAGTGTCCGAGCTTCGAATCGATTTCGGTCCAGGATATAGGATTTATTTCGGGCAAGATGCCAACCTTATAGTTCTGCTGGGTGGAGGCACGAAGAGGACTCAAGCCGAGGACATAAAAAGGGCGAAGAGACGCTGGAAGGAATACCATGCCTAAGAGAACACGCGATTATCATCCCTGGTTGCTGGGGAAACTTGTCAATCCGCAGACGGCAGCAGATTATCTTAACGAGGCGATGAACGACTCCCCGGAAATGTTTCTTAAAGCCTTACGGAACATCGCTCAGGCTCGCCAAATGGCAACCGTCGCCAGGCAGGCAGGCGTCCAAAGGGAGAGCCTCTATCGAACCCTCTCCAAGCGCGGCAACCCTCGTCTTGATACCCTGAACGCCGTACTTCGAGTGCTCGGTCTACGAATGGCGATTCAGGCGGAAAGTTCAAGGTCAGCACGACGGCCGGCTCGCGGACATTCAAGGAGCATTCCCACTAAAATAGCGCGGGAAATTTGAATCCTCAGGGCAGCCGCCTGCAATTATTTTGTCTGCTTTGCGGCCCCAACGCTCGCCTGCCATCCGGATCGGGAGCGCCGGCTGGCGAGCATTCTTGCCCTGCCGTTCCGCAGCAATTAGTCGAGGATCAGTCCCATGTGGGCGGGTTTAGCGGCTCACGATGCGCTTCAACGGCCGCCGCTACGTCGCCGGCGAAGTGTGGGTCAAGAGTGGGTTCAGAGCCCAGTTCTTTCGCGTGCGCCTCGGCGAGCGCGATGCACTCCGCGATGGTGCGGCGTGTGGGTTCGACCGCGCGCAGCACGGCCACGGCCCGCTCATCGTGCTCGATCGCCACTTCAGCGCCCAAGCGCACCTCATTCAGAAGCGACTTAAAATCGCCCACAGCCTCGGTATCGGAGACACGGATCACTCGGTTACCCATACCCGTATTATACACATCCTTTCCGGCTTGGCCTAACTGCCGAATCAGGCACTCACAATGGGCGAAGTGGCGGCTGGAAATGCATTGAACGCCTTCCAGCCTCCCATAGTACAATTCCCTCCATCTTTATCATAGGCGAAGACAGGCACGTCATGATCATCCGCAACGCTCGCGTGCTCACCTTCGACTCCGCTAATCGCGTGCTCGATTCCGGCGCGGTGGAGATTCTTCCGGACGGCTCGATCGGGCAGGTCGAAGACACCTCGGCTGATCGTAGGGGCACGCCATGGCGTGCCCCTACCTCAACAAACCCGGAAATCATCGATGCGCAGGGCAAGCTTCTAATGCCTGCGCTGATCAACTGCCATACTCACCTTTACAGCACGTTGGCGCGGGGGATATCGCTCCCCGGGCGCGCACCGCGGAGTTTCCCGGAGATTTTGAAGAAGCTCTGGTGGCGGCTGGACCGCGCCTTGAATCTGGACGACGTTTACTACAGCGCGCTGGTGGGCCTCGTTGACTCCGCCAAGTGTGGAGTGGGCACGCTGGTCGACCACCACTCCAGCCCCAACGCTTGTACGGGCAGTCTGGAACGGATCGAGCAGGCTTTCCGGGAAGTCGGCCTGCGCGGGGTTTTGTGCTACGAAACTTCCGACCGCAACGGAGCCGTCAGTGCAGCGGAGGGCATCGCGGAGAACATCCGTTTTCTCGAACGCCAGTCAAGTGGCTCGGGCGACGGCCTGATCGCCGGCAGCTTTGGGCTGCACGCTTCGTTCACGCTCAGCGACCGCACGCTGCGGCGCGCTGTGGAGGCGAATGAATCCCTGCGCGCGGGTTTTCATGTCCATGTGGCGGAGGACCGCTGCGATGTCGATGACGCCCGCCGGCGCTACCACCAGTCGCCGGTCATGCGCCTGCGGGGTCAAGGTATTCTCGATGACCGATCGCTCGCGGCGCATTGCGTACACGTGAGCGCCCGGGACATTGCGGCCCTCGCCCGGCGCCACATCAATGTGGTGCACAACCCCCAATCGAACTGCAACAACGCCGTGGGCATCGCCCCTCTGCTGGAAATGTTTCGTCAAGGCGTGCTGGTGGGATTGGGCTCCGACGGGTACACGCCCCGCATGTGGGAGGAGTTCAAGACCGCCTTCCACATGCAGAAACTGCGCGCGGGAGACCCGCGCGTGGCTTACGCTGAGGCTTACGCCGCCGCGCTCCTCAACAACCGCACCATCGCCCGGAAGATTTGGGGATGGGAAATCGGCCGCATCGAAACCGGCGCGCGGGCGGACCTCTTGCTGGCGGATTACTTTCCCCCGACGCCTCTCAACAGCAATAATCTGTTCGGCCACATACTGTTCGGCATTGCCAACGCGCCGGTGGATTCCCTTATCGTCAACGGACGGTTCGTGCTGCGCAACAAAGAATGTGTTACCGTGGACGCGCGCGAAGTCGCAGAAAAGGCCTCGGCTCGTGCGCGTGCGTTGTGGAAAAGGTTTTAGAAATTTTAGATTTTGGATTGCTGATTTTGGATTGGTGACCACGCGGCGGTTGGCCGCAGCCTAAGAAGGATTTCACCACAGAGACCACAGAGGTCACGGAAAACACACAGAGAAGCCGCTGGGGGTCAACAAACAATGACCCGTAATCCTTGCCCACGTCAGCAGAAGCGCTTTTCTCTGTGATTTCTGTGCCCTCTGTGGTGAATCTTTAATCCCAAATGGTTCAATGACCCTATGACTAACTCACTCGGTTCGACTTTTGTTCCCGGTCCCACTTACGCAGAAATGCTCGACCCTCTGACGCTGCCGGCCGCCCTTAGAAATAAAGCGGTCGCTGCGGCGCAAGGCGATGAACTTGATCCTGCTAACCTCTTCAACATTACTTGGCGCGGGCCGGACCAGAGCATCCGCCACGTGCTCCTGCCCAAAGAGTTGACGGGCGTGAAGGCGAACCTGGTGGTTCTGGCGGGGCACTTCTTCCCCTCCGGCAGCCACAAGGTGGGGGCGGCCTACTCCACGCTCATGGAAGGCGAATTGGCGGGGGAGATTGAGCCCGGCAAAAACACCACGATCGGCCCCTCCACCGGGAATTTCGGCATTGGCGTGGCGTATGTTTCCCGCCTCAAGGGTTACCCCGCCATCGTCGTCATGCCGGAAGGGATGAGCGCCGAGCGCTACGAGCGTATTCGCCATTATGGCGGGCAGCTTGACCTCACGCACGGCTCGGAGAGTGACGTCATCCTGGTGCTGGAGCGCACGCAGGAATACCGCAAGGACCCGCGCAATAAAGTGCTGGCGCAATTTGAGCTGCTGCCGAATTATCGTTTTCATCGTTACGTTACGGGACGCAGCGCGCTGGAGGCGGCTAGGTCTTACGGAAATGGCCGCATCGCTTTGTTCGCGTCGGCGCCGGGATCCGCCGGGACGCTGGCGGCGGGCGACGAAATCAAGTCGGCCTTCCCGGAATGCCTGGTGGCGGCGCTCGAACCTCGGGAGTGCTCCACGCTCTTCAACCATGGACATGGGAGCCATCGTATTGAAGGGATTGGCGACAACATGGTGACGCTCATCCACAACGTCCTCACCACCGACTACGTGGCTTTGGTCCATGATGATGACTGCGTGCTGGGATTGGAGTTGCTCGAGCGCCGGCAACGCGGCCTGGAACCGCTCGTCGGTTTGCCGGCGGGGTCGCTCGCATGTCTCCGCGGATTGCTCGGTGTTTCGGGTATCTGCAACATCCTCGGCGCAATTCACATGGCGCGGTTCCTAAACCTTGGCCCGAATGACAACGTGGTGACGATTGCCACGGATGGCTTTGACCGCTATCCCTCGGTCCTCGCCGACTGCGAACGGCGCTGTGGGCCGATCGGCGAAAGGGATCTTGGCGCGCGCTTCGAAGAGGTATTCCGCGGCGGAGATGCGCGCGATATCCTGGACGTGCGCCCGCGGGAACAGAAGGAGCGGCTCTTCCGATACAAGCAAGAAGTTTGGACCCCCTTTGGTTATTCCCTGTCCTATCTCGAAGGCATGAAATCCCAGTCCTTCTGGGATGAAGAGTTCGGCAAGGTCGCGGAGATTGATGCGAAGCTGGTGAAGGCGCGGGCGCAGTAGATATCGGGAGTAACGTTTTATGTTAAGACCGAAAGTCGAAAATCGAAATTCGAAACTCGTTCAAGGCAATTCTTTTCCTTACCAAAGAGTCGACTTATTAGGCTTCCGATTTTCGAGTTTCGATTTTCGAGTTTCGACTCTGGCACCTGCAACCTGAGTTATAATCGCCCGCATTGGAGTGTGACATGGAAAATCCGGATGGCAAACCAAAAGTTGCCGAAGTCCGTGAGAAGTCCCAGTTGATGTCGGGTTCGGAAATTGACCGCACGCTGGTGCGGTTGGCGAACGAAATCCTGGAGCGCAACAACGGCCTGGCAGGTGTGGTTCTGGTCGGGATCCGGCGGCGAGGAGCTCCCCTGGCGGAGCGTCTGGCCAAGAAGATGATGGAAATCGAAAAGACCGCTCCCCCGGTGGAGACGCTCGACATTACCTTCTACCGCGACGACCTCTCGACCGTCGCGCAGAAGCCGGTGGTCCAGGAGGTACCCTCGTCATTTACCGTGGAGGGCAAGACGGCGATCCTGGTGGATGATGTCCTTTACACCGGCCGCACCACGCGCGCCGCACTGGAGGCCCTGCTGGATCACGGACGCCCACAACGAGTGGACCTGTGCGTCCTGATCGACCGCGGCCATCGCGAGTTGCCCATCCAAGCCAACTACGTGGGACGGGTTATACAAACCTCCGACACGGAAGTGATTGAAGTACGCCTGCGCGAAATAGACAACCAGGAGAAAGTAATGCTCTGCGAGCGGGTGGTATAGCCCGTGTCAGGGTTCAGGTTCCAGGCGTTAGGGGCTGGGGGGAATTCAAAATTATGAATTATGAATTCCAGGTGTTGGTTGCAATTCATAATTCCTAATTCATAATTTCACCAAGCACCAAGCCCCTGGCACCTAGAACCTGACACCCGCACCTGGCGCCCGCCTTCTGCTGGCCTCGAAGAATAGCTAACTGTGCCACGTTCGGGCCCCCCTCAGGGAACCCACTTTACTTTTAGGTCGATTCGTAGTAAAAATCCCCCGCTCTAGAGTCTGCCTACGGACCCAAAGAAGTTGTTGTAAGCGCGATAAAGAGTTTTTGTAGACCTCGACCGGCTGATTTGGCGCGGGGCGGGTTTAGTATTTTTCAAATCCCGCCATAGAGTGCGTGAGGATTTGGATGCGCATCGACTCGTAGTCCACAAATCGGTGCGAAATTCCAGATGGAAGGCGTCGCATTAGGGCGGGATCTCCCGTACCCATGAAATGAACAAAAAACATTCATGTAACACCGATTTTTTGTTCGCCCTTCATGATATGGAGTTACGGAGTCTCTCTACGATATCTCATAGTGCAGATGGGGTGCGACGAGATGACGGTAAATTTGCTTGTTCGATTTCAGATACTTACAGCAGTTTCTAATTTCCCGTAGTTTGGACGCAGGCTTGCGAGCATGTCAGGTTATCCGAATGGGATGCAATCTACGGTGTGGAAGAGGACCCAGCTTGGCCAATCAAATGTGCATACCAACAGGTCCCCGCATAGATTTTCGACGCGAGAGGGCCGAACGCGCATGGAAGATTGCAAGCGAAAATGTCGCCTCCTGCTTATTTCGCCAGCATGAGGCCACAGCGGTTTCCAGGGGCAGATGGGATTATGAACGGGTTAGATACAGGTTCAAGAGATGATGCGGGGTTCATCCGGAGAGGGGATCCCGGTCAAACTCAGACCGAAAAGGAGCGATGAGGGCATGAATACGAAAATTTCTCACGGGTGGTTCGTAAATCTACTTCTGGCCTTTGCGGCCCTGGGGCTGAGCCTCAGCTTGGTAACGACCGCACGGGCCCAGTCCACCACCGACGGCGCCATCGGCGGCACAGTTTTTGACGCAAGCGGTGCCGTGGTCCCGGGTGCAACGGTCGTCGTCCACAATAACGGCACCAATCTCGATCAGACACAGGTGACGGATCCTTCGGGTTTCTATAAAGCGCTCCATCTGACACCCGCTGTCTATACGGTCACAGTTACTGCCAAGGGCTTCGAGACGTTTAAGGCCGAGCAGGTGATTGTCACCGTGGGAAGCGTCACCGATTTTTCGCCTCACTTGACGGTTGGCGGGACCACGCAAATGGTGACTATCACCGGTGCGGCGCCCCAGATCAATACAACGTCCGCCGAGGTTGCCAATACGCTCAACCAATTCGCGATTGCCAACCTGCCCATTCAGCGGCCACGCTGGTCCAACTTCGCCTTGCTGACGCCGGGCGTGGTGAATGACTCCAACGGGTTCGGCCTGCTGAGCTTCCGGGGCATCAGCACGCTTCTGAACAACAACACCATTGACGGGGCGGACAATAACCAAGCTTTCTTCTCGGAGGAGCGTGGTCGTACCCGCGTCAGCTATTCCAGCACCGAGATATCGATTCAGGAGTTCCAGGTCAACACCTCGAACTACTCCGCCGAGTACGGCCGGGCCGCTGGCGCCGTAATCAACACCGTGACCAAGAGCGGCAGCAACGAGCTTCACGGGGAGCTTTTCTACAAGAACCGCGAAAATGGTTGGGCTTCGCGCAACCCCTTTGCCACCATCACCGAGCAGACCGCGCCGGGGGTTTATACGGCCTTACCTCTCAAACCTAAGGACTATTGGGACATGTGGGGCGCGGCCATCGGTGGGCCCATCATCAAGGACAAACTCTTCTTCTTTGTTGCCTACGACGGGTTCTACCGGAACTTCCCCGGAAACGCCGTGGCCACCAGCCCCAGCGTCTTCCTGGCGACGCCTGTATCGGCCGCCGCTCTCACCAGTGCGGGGGCATCGTGCATCGCCGCCAACAACACCAGCCCTGGGAAGTTGGTGCTAACCAGCAATCCGGGCACTGCATTCCCCTCCAGCAACACCGTGTTTGGGAATCCCCCGAACACAAACATCTATAACGCCTCCGTGGGAGCTTGCGCTATTGCGGGAATCGCCGTCGAGGGTACGGCTAACCCGCTTTCGCTAGCCACCGGCGTGACGGATTACAACAACGGTTTGGCCGGACTGATCACCATGTTGGGTTCGAACGCCCGCACGGGCAGTCAGGACATCTTATTCCCCAAGCTCGATTGGCAGATTAACTCCAAGAATCGCGCCTCCTTTGAGGTCAACCGCATGCGCTGGGCTTCACCTTATGGCGTGCAGACCCAGGTGACCAACACTTACAGCAACGGCGCGGCTTTCGGTAATGACTACGTTGAAGAAACCTGGGGCGTGGGCAAGCTCGATAGTTTCTTCTCCCCGAGGACCTCGAATGAATTCCGCTACCAGATTGGCCGCGACTTCGAGTTCGAAACCACCCCGCAGCCTGCTCCTTTCGAGATCAATGAGCTGGAAACCACCAGCACCACCTCCACCACTTATCCTTCCTGGGTCAACTACAGCAATCCCTATGGTACTCCGACCTATGTCACCCTGACCAATGGGTTCAACTTTGGGGCGGCATATTACGATACGCGTTATGCTTATCCCAACGAGCTTCGCAATCAGTTCGCCGACACCATCACCTGGGTCCATGGCAATCACACCATGAAGTTTGGCGAGGACTTCAGCCACGTCCGCGACCTGATCAAGGATATTTACCAGCAGAATGGCCAGTTTGGTTACAGCAGCGTCTCGGCCTTCTTGGAGGATCTCTATGCGCCTGCCGCTTGTGGCGCGGCCGGCAGTTTGCATCCCTGCGCCTCGAATTATTCCAGCTTCGCCCAGGGTTTCGGTACGTTGCAGTTTACCATTCCCACCAACGATTTGGCGTTCTTCGCGCAGGATGACTGGAAGGCACTGCCCCGCTTATCCCTCTCTTTCGGCTTGCGCTGGGAATATGAACACCTTCCCGCTCCGTTCTTCCCCAACACTGCCGTTCCTGCCACAACGCAAGTGCCGAACTATAAGAAGGACTTTGGCCCGCGCATTGGTTTTGCTTGGGACGTGTTCGGCGACGGCAAGACCGCCGTGCGCGGGGGCTTCGGCCTTTACAACGGACGGCTCACCAACGGGGTCGCTTTCAGCGTCTTGACCCAAAGCGGCGTTGTCGTAAGCGGCCTTCCTCAGGGCCAGCCGAGCTACAGCTTCAGCAGTGCCGCGCTAGGCGGGCCCTACTTCCCCGAGATCCTTTCCGCTCAGCCCACCAGCACGGCGGCGCCCGCGGTCTTGTACTACAACCCGCATATGAAGACCCCGCAGATTGACCAGGCTGACTTGGTCGTCGAGCGCAACCTGGGCTGGAACACCGTTTTCTCCCTGAACTATATGGGCAGCTTCGGACACTTCCTGCCCCAATATACCGATGACAACATTGCCGTTGGAACGAATTCCGGGACCGCCGCGGCCCCCAGCTGTGCCGGTGCCGGTGGGACCCTCACGTATTTTGTCTCGGGTGGAGGGCCGCTCCACAGCCCGACGTATACCACACCTTTCTATGCCTGCCGGCCCAACCCCAACTACACCCAAATGGTCGACATCTTCGGCGTCAGCAGCAATTACAATGGGTTGGTCGTTCAGGTGAACCACCGCATGAGCAACTCGGTTCAGTTCAACAGCAGTTTCACTTGGGCGCATGGCTTGGATTATGGCGCATCCGCTACCACCGCGATCACAGCGACCAGCGGCTTCAACATGCTGCAACCCAACAACGTGGGCGCGGAGTATGGCAACGATAACTTCAACGTTCCCAGGCGTTTCATCGTCAGCATGGTGGCCAATTCTCCCTGGCACGTAAATGGTCGCCTGAGCTACCTCACGGATGGGTGGGAAATCGCGCCCATCTTTACCGCTCAGGACGGCCTGCCCTATACCCCGGGTATCAGCGGCAGTCCCGCGGGCTTGTTGGCGAGCGGCGGCGGAGTTAACGGCTCAGACGGCGTCTTCCGCCTGGGCAGCGTGGCTCGCGCTTTCTACAATCAACCCGCCCTCCAAGACCTGGATCTGCGCATCTCCAAGAGCTTCTCCATCAAGGAAAAAGCCCACTTGGAGTTGTTGGGCGAAGCGTTTAACCTCTTCAATCACTTCAATGCTCAGGGTGTGAATACCAGCGCGTATTCCATCTCCAAGAGTGGCACCATTACGGATACCACCGGCACCCTCCAGAATTGCACCAACGCTACACCCTGCCTGAGCGCCAACACCGCATTCGGTAGTGTAACTGCCGCCAACAGTGACTTTGCTTACTCGACGCGGCAAATCCAGATCGGACTGCGCTTGAAGTGGTAAGCGTTTTCGTTGAGTGAAATATGACGCGGCGGCTTCGGCCGCCGCGTTTTTTTTGGTGTAACGAACAGGGTTCAAAGCTTCGTGGGGTGCGATCGCGCCGCCCCCACCCGCAAGTTCGGGTTGGCGCTTCTTTCGGCGTGTCTGCCCCGGCTATGCGCCGGCGGTCTTGCCCGTGAAGCGGGGCACAAATTGCTCGGCGGCAAACGTTTCGATGGACGTGGGGGTGGTGTTTTGCGCCGAGCGAGGCTCAAGCGCCGCCATGTATCCGGAGTTCAGGGAGTCTGACATTTCCAGCAGAAGGTCCGCCATGTTGGAAGACATGCCTATCTGCATCAAGGCGGGTTTGAGTTGCGCGGGCCCGAGTTGCATATAGCCGAGGCCGGGCTTGCCGATGGCTTTGCCGATGACAGACGCCACTTCCTGGTAAGTCAAGTCGCGCTGCCCCAGGAGTTCCCGCGCCTGTTTGCCGCTGAATTCAAGTTTCAGCAGCGCTTCGGCCGCCACCGCGCCGATGTCCTGCGTGGCAATCATCCCTACCTTCAGATCGCTGCGCAACGGACCGCCCACTACGCCAAAATTTTGGATGACCCCGACCTGCGGCAGGAGGTTTTCCATAAAGTAGCCCGCGCGCAGGTAGACGGCCTTCAGCCGGGCAACCCCGTTCAGCTTCTGTTCCAGGTTGCGCAAGCCCACCACCGGCCCGGTCTTATCCGGCTTATCAGCGCCAACGCTGCTGAGAACAACGGCATACTCCACGCCGGCTTTTTGAACCGCCGCCACCAGGGCGTCGCTCACCCGTTCCTGGTCCTCACGCACGTTGGGGATCCCGGGGTTGGGGGGAATCATGAGATAAACAGCCTTTGCTCCGGTAAATGCATGGGTGAGCGCAGCCACATCAGTAACGTTGGCCACGCAGGCCTCGGCGCCATTCTTAACGAGGCTTTCCAGGCGCTTGGCGTCGCGGCCAATCACTCGAACCTTCTCCCCATGGGCCAGCAGCTTCCCGGCAACTACACTTCCTGTGTTTCCACTTGCACCGATAATTGCGTACATGGTCGCACCTCCGTGTTTCTTTAGATGTCCAAGTTCTGCCCAGGATTCATGCAGTTCACCCACGCGGCAGCGCGGCTTTAATTCGTTCCGGCGTCATGGGCAATTGCCGAAGCCGGGCGCCGGTGGCATCAAACACGGCATTGGCAATCACGGCACCCATACCGATGATGGCCGGCTCTCCGCCCCCTTGCGCGGGTGAGTCTTTGGCATCAATGATCACGGTCTCGATTTCCGGCAACCAGGAGAAATGAGGAATGGTGTAAGTGTCGAAATTGGAGTCGTGGATTTCCCCGCCGGTGAATCGAACTTCCTCAGTCAAGGCATATCCCAGGCCCATGGTGACGGCGCCTTCCATTTGCAGCCGCGCCCCCTCGGGATTGACGCACAATCCCATGTCTTGAACGCAGACGACGCGTTTGACCCGGACGCTCCCCGTGTTCTTGTCCACTTCCACCTCTGCCATGTGGGCCACGTAGGAGCCCGCATCCGGCCCGCAGGCCACCCCATAGCCGCGCCCGCTGGGAGCTTTGGCCGGCGACCAGCCGAACTTCTCCGCCGCTGTCTGCAAGACGCGCCGCATCTTTGGGTCCTGCAAATTCTTCAGCCGGAATTCAACGGGGTCCATATCGGCCAGGGAGGCCAGACTATTGATGTGGGACTCCCGGGCGAAGGTATTGGTGTTATTGCCGGGAGCACGCCAGGGCCCGGTGCCAAACGGATGCGCGCCGTGCGGGGCTGCCCCATAGCCGAAATCGTGCGTCACGGTCCGATGATGAGGAATATTGTAGAACTGCGCCGCTCCTCGGTCGCCGGCGAAATATTCGTCGTAATCCCAGAACGAAATCAGCCCGGATTCGGCGATTCCGGCTTTAATCTTGACCACCGCCGCGGGACGGAACGTGTCGTAGAAGAACTCCTCGGCCCGCGTCCAAGCCACCTGAATGGGCTTTCCCGTCAGCTTGGCCAGCCGCGCGGCCTCCAGAGCTTGCTGGCTGCTGCTCTTCCCTCCAAAGCCCCCACCCACGAAGGGCGTAATGACCCGGATATTCTGAGGAGGAAAGCCCGGCAAGGACGCCGCCGCCAGTTTCAGAGCGAAGGGCGTTTGTGTGGAGGCCCACACGGTGGCCTTATCGCCCTCGGTTTTCGCCAGAGCCGTGTGCGGCTCTATGGGAGCGTGTGCCACATAACTGTTCAGATACTTTTCTTCCACGATGAAGCGGGCGGCCTTCTCCCCTTCGTCAAGGTTTCCGCCCTCGGCCACCGTCCTTCCTGGAGGCGCGACTTTGAGCAGATGATCAAAAATCGTTTTGTCATCCGCGTAGGGGGCAGGCCGATCATATTGCGCCTTAATTCTCGTGAGGGCTTCCTGCGCTACGTCGGGATATTGATGAAGGACGGCGATCAGGTCTCCATCCTGAACCACCTGGACGCCATCTATTTCTCGAGCCCCGGCGGTGTCCGCACTGATGAGCTTGGCCCCATGAACCGGGGGCCTCAGAATCTTGGCGTGCAGCATGCCGGGCTCCGTTATATCTCCGGCGAACTGGGCTTTGCCCGTGACCTTCGCGATGCTGTCCTTTCTCAAGGTAGGCTTTCCGATGATGGTGAAGTCGGACGGCGTTTCGAGTGCCGCGCCCTTCACGTGCCGCAATATCTTCTTTCCCTTGGCGAGTTCGGCGTAGGTCGCTTTCTTCTGCCCTGCGTCTGCATAAACGACGCCGTCTCTGGCCTTGAGGTGTTCCTTCGGGACTTGCAGGGATTCCGCGGCCAGATCCACGAGCACGGCCTTCGCCTCGGCCGCTGCCGCTCGGAGCGCAGGACCGAACATGCGCGTGGTCATGGAGCCGAACGTTCCCATGTCCCAAGGACAGAGGTCGGTATCGCCCATCACCATGTCCACGGAATCGAGGGGAACAGCAAGTTCGTCGGCGAGCATTTGGGCGAGAGAGGTGATGACTCCCTGGCCCATCTCGATTTTTCCGGTAAAACCGGTTACCCGGCCGTCTTCCCCGATGCGGAGGAAAGCATTGAAATCCTGCGGAAGCAGCGGACGCCAACCGGGGCGGCCCTCCTGCTGAATTGCCCGCGACTCGGGAATGGTCAAAAGGACAACGATGCCTCCGCCCATCAGCTTCAGGAATTGTCTTCGATCCAGTGGCAGGGCCGGACTCGCTACCTCGAGGTCAGTGAAATCCAGTGCCAGGTATTCTTCATAAGGAGTCTGTAGCTTGGCGTCTTCGCTTTTCATCGTTGAACTCCTCCCATCTCTTTTGCGGCGGCCTGGATAGCTTGCACGATCCGCTTATGGGCTCCGCAGCGACACAGGTTGCCGTCCATCTGCTCGATAATCTGGCGGCGCGAAGGCTGAGGAGTGTTGAGCAGCAAGCTGTAGGCGTTCATGATCATCCCGGGAGTGCAATACCCGCACTGAAGGGCATCCTGATCGACAAAGGCTTTCTGCAAGGGATGAAGCTCGCCGTTCCGGGCCAGGCCTTCAATGGTCGTGACCTTCTTGCCGGCCACCCCTTTCATTTCGAGCTGACACGAGCGCGCGGCTTGGCGCCCGACCAGCACCGTACACGCTCCGCAAAGCCCTTCTCCGCAACCGTACTTGGCCCCGGTCAGGCCCAGGTCATAGCGCAGAACCCACAGCAGAGCGCGGCTGGGGTCAACCTCCAGACGCACGGCCTTCCCGTTGAGGTTAAATCCGATGGTCTCTTTCACGCGGACACCTCCCAGAAGCTCACGATGTGGACGGCGAGGGTCTCTCGGGCGGGAGACTTTTGTTGCTGCCAGCCATTATAGTCTCACGTGGAGGAATGGCAAGCACTACACTCGCTGCTTGAATCAGCACGGCGTTGGGCTGATACTCAGGCGGCAGGATCGCGTAGCGCGGAGCCCCGCCTTTGGGGTCCGCGGCTCTTGCTGCGGGGGAAGCATGATGAAGCGACGAATCAATGAGGTTTGCTTGATTCTCACCGTGATGGCGCTCATGGTGGCGGCGTCTTGCTGGGCGCAAGCGGCCGTGCTGAACGTGCAGTTGAATGGCCTGGAAGTGGGGATCGACGAGGAGACGGGCTCGATCGTCCGCCTTTCGTATCCGGCCACGGGCATCATTTTGGAAGCGCCCGCCAAGGCCGCGGGCTTGGTGGACTTGGCTTATCCCACCGATTCCTTTCCTGCCTTGCGGCTCGCCACGCGGTTTTCCCAAGCGCATGTGGAGAAGCAGGGAAACAGCGTGCGCATTTCTTGGGAGGCCCTGGGCGCGAGCCGCGCGGGCTTGGCGCTGCCGGCCGGGAAAGTGAGCGCCGAGGTGAAACTCGTTGCGGCAGAGGACGGCAGGTCGGTGATTCTCTCCTGCCGAATCGTGAATGGATCATCGGCGCCCGTGCCGCAGACCCTGTTTCCCGACCTGTGGGGTCTGAGGCCGGTCGCGGGCGCGGAAGGAACCCAACTGCGCTTCGGGAATGCGGTTATCCACCCGTTCGCAAAACCCGTCTGGCCGGCAGACGGCACGCCCTTCTACGCCACCGTGGGATGGCAGGTATACCCAGCGGCGGGCTACATGTTCGGGGAGCAATCCCTGCGCTGGCTGGATTGGGGAAGCTTGCGCGGCGGTTTGAGCGCGTTCGAGAAGGCGTGGGGAACTTATGATCGGCCGAGTGTGATGACCTACCGAAGTGAAGCAGATCCATCCACGCTGCGTTTGGTCTGGCAGCACAAACACCCGATTGCGCCGGGAGAGACTTGGCAGAGCCAGGAATTCTGGCTTACGCCGCACGCGGGGGGATGGGCCAAGGGCATCGAAGTGTACCGCGCCTATGTCCAGCAGGTGAACCCGCCACGCGCTGCGCCGCGTCATATCCGGGAAGGGATTGGATTCCAGACCATCTGGATGAGTCCGGATGGGGAAACTGATCCCAACCACGCAGCTTTTCGTTACAACGATATCGCGCGCGTGGGTCAAGACGCGCATCAGTACGGAATCGATGAGCTGGTGATCTGGTTTTGGACGCCGTGTTTCCGTTTGCCCATCGAGTTCCGCCCCGAACTGGGCACCGAGCAGGATTTCCTGCAAGGCGTTCAGGAAGCAAAAAGCATCGGCGTTAATGTTGCGCCCTTTGTGAGCCTTCATATCATGCTGGACCGCCTCCTCGCGCGCTATGGCCTGAAGCCTCAGGAGAGGGGAGCAGAGAACTGGACGTATCACCCGGAACTGATTCCCCGCTTCCGTCCGTATTACGTGGGAGTGGACACGGGGAGGGGGGTGAGCGATACGAACCCGGTGTGGCAGCAAGATGTGATGGCGGCACTCGGGGGGTTGATCCAGAAAGGTGTCGCCTCTTTTAGTTGGGATCAGTTCGTGTATGCGGAGCCCAAAAATAGCGAGAAGCCCGCCCTGGTCAACATGGTCGAACAACTCCGCCACCAAGCGCGCGCTCAGGACCCCGAGTCCACCTTTTCCGGCGAAGCCGCGGAGGACTTGGAGCAGGATTCCACTGTGCTCGATTACACCTGGGTGTGGGGCGGGTGCGGCGAGGGTTATGTGGAAGCCAGCCCGCTCACCAACGTGCTCCGCTGGCCGCGCTTCAATTGCAACGTCACCTTTTCGCCGCTCGTGGCGAAACAAGGCTTTGCGGATAACCTTTACCTCAACCTGCTCCCCAAGAAACCTGATCAACCGAATGGGACCGCCCTCATCAGCGACGTGCCGGCGCTGGCCTCGGCCATGAAGCAAGTGGCCAAATTGCGCAAACAGTTCTTGCCTTACTTCACGGAAGGTACGCTGATTGGGGATTCGGTGCTCAGCGAGCCGGCACAGGGTTTTGTGCGCGGCTATCAGCTCGGCAACAAGCTGCTCGTGATCGTCCTGAACGATCAGGACCAGCCGCAAATAGTGAATCTTCATAGCGACTTGAGCCTGTGGCTGCCTTCCACCAATTCGTACAAGATCAGAAGCTACGATACGGAGGGCAGGCTCGCGGGAACGAATATGGGCCGGGGACGTGATTGGCGCGCCGCAACCCCACCTCTCCGGCCGCTCGACCTGGCCTTGTTCGAGATTGAGTCGGAGTGAGACGATTCTCGATTTTCTACTGTGAACTGTAAACTGTGGACTCTTTGCTAGAGGTTTACGGTTGACAGCCGAAAGTTAACAGTCAAGGCGTTTTCGATTCTTACCAGCGGGCGGTTCTTACTGCAAGCTGTGAACTGTAGACTCGTTGCGATGTTTTTTTGCTGTGAACTGTGGACTGTGAACTGTTTCCCAACATTCCTCCGTGTTGAATTACTGCATGGCGATGGAAAAGCAAAGCCAAGATTCACCACAGAGCTCACAGAGGTCACAGAGAAGAGCTCCCCAGTCTGTCTCTGTGTCCTCTGTGCCCTCTGTGGTGAATGGCTCTCCGGACTGCTACCGCGTCACTTACTTGCCGGTTGACCGCGAGAGCTTATTGAATTTGGCCGAATTCGAGGTCGCCGCCACCGATCAAACTGTGGTGTGGTGATCTCTTACGACAATGAGCATTCAAGACAGGATCGCCGAGCTTTCAGTGGGACCAATGGACTCGGCCCTTGTGGAGGTAAAAGTGAGAGCGGCATCCGCCGACCCGCCGAACGGAGGGAGATAATGTTGGCGCGCCGCGACGATCGACGGAGAACCGCCAGGAAGGAGAGTCGTTTTTCAGAAGGCTTAGCTGTATCAGTGCACCGCAACCGCAAGGACACAGCAGCGCCGCTGCCCACGGCTGGCCCTCACCGATCAAATACAATCGATTTGGTTTGGGCCTGTCAGTTGGTTCGTTCATCCGGATAATCTTGTACAAACGGTTGGGTCGCCACTGCCACAGGCGGTCGCATATGCGAGCGAAAAAGCGTGATATCCGTGTTTTCATGAGAGGATTGACCGCTCCAGCAGTGGCTCGACATCACCCATTCCGACGTGTCGTTTGAGGACTGCGCATTCAGCCCCTTCAGGTTCTGTTAGAAGGGCTACCTCAGTTAAATTCCCTCCCACATACGCAAACTCGGAGTTTGGTCGGTTTCGATAGGGGTGGATGCGTGCAAGAAACTCATTCACGGCAAGCGAGGCAAAAAACATGTTGATGGATATAACGGCAGGGCGGCCCTCGACAATTCCACGAAGGTACCCCTCGCCCCGGTGACGGGCATAGAGTTCTGGATTCATTCTGCGCATTTCCTCTGCTTCGACCTGACTCATTGTGTACAGCCCGCGACTTAAAAGGCTAGAACACCCAGGTTGCAAGTATTGGACAGCTCCAGCGACGCTTGATATTCCCCCGAAACCATCCGCATCAAGCCGGACGCCTACATCAAAGTAGGGAAGACAGTAAAACGTCGCCAGCCGGTTAAGGAGATGGCGTCCTTCTACCCCATCCATGCAGCCAAACGCCACGTCGCAGCCCGCGACAGCAAATACTGCATCGCGTGTGGCGAGGTTTAACGGAAACGGTTCAACTTCTTGCGCAAACCCCATTCGGGCAATAGCCGAGGCAATTGCATGGACTTTGTACCGTTTGAAATAAGAGTCTTCCTTTCCTGAATTGAGGATCCTGTTGAGGTTCTTTTCCTCGACAACGTCTGGATCGACTAGCACCAGTTTCCCGACGCCAAGTCGAGCGAGTTGTTCCGCGACTATACTTCCCGTCCCTGAGCAACCAACTATAGCCACTGCAAGTGAGCGTAGCTTGCTGGTGGTACCTTGACCAAACGCCTGGGCCTGACGCAACGTAAACCCTTCTCGGCCTCTGCTGCGGCACTCTGTCCAAATGTTTAGGTCGTCTCCAACTACTAATACAGATGAAAGGTCGTCGCCAATTGCACCGTTTTCTACGACACGTCCAAAAATCTCTCCGCTGGGGAGCATGACAAGGCTTGCGTGGCAAAGGCCGTCCCCGAGTATGCTTGCTACGGACTCGAAAAAGGCCCGATCTGAGTTGTCATCCAGCGACGAGAACTTTCTGGAATCGCCGGGGTGGCTGTGAACTTTGACGATTGCCTGTTCCTTGCCAAATGCTTCTTTGATAAGTTCGTCCACAAAATCGGTCGACCAAGTGACGCGGCCGTCTTGCCTTGATGCACACGATTCATGCGGAATTGGAACAACTTTTCGGGTCGTGAAAATATGTCGCTCGCTACCCTGCCTTCGGCCGCAAAGAAGGAGTGCCACAGCTTCCCGCCCGTCCCCAGGAAAGAGGTGCCTTTGCAGATCCCTGTTTTGCGCTTCCGTAAGCCGCAAAGAATGATCCATAGCTATAGTCCCCTTCCGAACTCCCGCCTGAGCCACTCGTCGACGAGAGCGAGATGACTTGCAACATCATCAATGCCCACGCGCCATGGGTTTGCAGCCGTGCGATGCCGAGACCAACGCTGCCACTCTTGGCCACAGATCTGCTGGGCTGATAGTGCCCCGATTGGCTTTTTATCTGTCCGCGAGAGGGCCGGGCGAAAGTAAACCATATCGATCTGACTGTCTGAGTACCCAGGAGGAATCAGTAGGGCAACGCTAACCTCAGTGTGATTGTAACCACCCGGCAGTGTCCAATCATGAATGATCAGCCATTGAACGGTTGTATCCCTCACCGTCTCCCAGGGAAGCCCTCTACCGTCCAGGTAGTCCTCATCTGCTGCTGGAAGCCGAAACTCTCGGCTGAGGGTCGCGGTGTCGCGACCCTCCGTTGTGTCCTTCGGCATCGTGGTGAAGCGTTCAATACCGTGCGCGTGCAAATGCACCACTTCGTCGGGACCGATTTTGGTTGGCTGGTGACCCCGCCGATGCTCATACAGCTTGTACATTTCCGGAGTCTTTCCCACCAATGCGAGGATTTGGCGGCCTGTGATTGTCGGCGTGTGTACAACCTTCCGCTCCTTATCGATCCTGATTACATAGCGTCTTGCTCTCGGGACTTCTTGACCTTTCTTTGCGTACTCTTCAATTTCCACTTCTTCCAGTTCTTCCTGCCCATTGACCAGGTTTTCGATATCCATAAGAAATGCGCCCTCCTTTTGGCTCACAACTAATATACCATAATTAGCCAAAAATTAGCTAAAAACAATTTATTTGGTGTTGACAATGGACAGGAATGCGTATATTATTTTGGTGGGAGGAAGCCCATGGCGGACCAAACGAAACGAACCATGACCCTGAATTTGACAGAGGCCGAAATGAGCGTTTTAGAAGAGCTCTCCGCGCAGAAAGAGCTCAGCAAGACCGCCCTGATTCGGCAAGCGCTTCGTTTGTTTCAACTTGTCGATGCTCGCCTTGCCCGGGGTGAAAAGATTCTGTTCGAGGACGAGAAGAAAAAGGCCAAAGCAGAGTTGGTGTTTTTATGAGGATACCCGTTGAGATCAAGGACAACAGCACCGGCGAGCTTGTTCAAGCTCATCTCTTCGATGCGATCACTGTCGAGCACTTTACAGAAACGCATGAGGAATGGAGACCGATAGTTCGCGCCGCAGCGAGCAAGCTTGCAGCATCGACGACGGCCGCAAATATAGACATCCCCGGACATTTTCATTGGGATTGGAGAAGAAAGGAAGGGCAACTGAATTTGCTTGCCATCCACTTTTACGGGATTGAGCATTTGGGAAAGCTCCAGGGGATGATGAAGCTTGAGAGTGTCGGCCATGTTTGCAGACTCCCTGCGCAGCAGGGGAAACCGCTGATTTACATTGATTATTTCGAGGTGGCACCTTGGAATGTAAAACAAATCATGGCACCCCTCGGCAAGCCTACAAAATACAGCAGTGTCGGAACGCGCCTCTTTGAAGCCGCGGTTCGCCTGAGCATTGAAGAGGGGTTCAAGGGAAGGGTAGCATTGCATTCCTTGTCCGCGAGTGAACGCTTCTACCTAGAGGTGTGCAAGATGACTCCTGTAGGTCGCGATTCCGGCAAGCAGAACCTCCTCTGGTGTGAGTTCACGCCCGAGCAGGCCCAAAACTTTATAAAGGACTAGATATGATAATGATGAATAGAAGCAAGGAATGGCTCCTAAAAAAGGCCGAGCAGGAGGACGGATGCTTTGTTTCGGTTGGAGGACTTGTCGACGATATTACAAAGATCGAAACCTCGCCGCAGGCCTTCGAGTCAACCAGGGCTGCATTTGTTCGGCTTCTGCAGCTCGCGCGCAGGGCAAAAGGGCTTACTCGTGAAGAGCTGGCAGTAAAGGCCGACGTCGACACTGGAGAACTCGCGAGCATTGAAACCGACGCGCACTACCTGCCAACGCCGCGCACAGTTTACAAGATTGCGCAATATCTCAAGCTCCCCGAGAAGAAGCTGATGGCGCTTTCAGGGCTGGTACAGCTCAAAGATCCCCAATTCAGCGAGGCGGCGATACAATTTGCCGCCAGCTCAGAACCGGTGGAAAAGCTTACTCGCGAGGAGCGCAAAGCTCTCGAGGAATTTGTGAGGTTTCTTAACGAGAAATGAGGAACAGATTTCTCGACCAGCGCGCGGCGTCGGACATTGACCAGCTCGTGTCGAAGATTCTTCGGGGCCTCGGCAACCCGGATCCGCCACTCAATCTTGACGAGGTCCGGGAACTGCTGGAACTCGACCGAGGATACTATTCTTCGGCGGACGACGGCGCGCTGCGAGAGTTTGTGAACCGAGCAATAATCGCCGGCAAGCAGGTGTGGATGCGCCCCACCCTTATTCTCGACGTGGTGCGTAAGTGTAGCCTCAAAGCGCTATATCTCCCTGATCGGAAACGTATTCTCATTGACTCAACGCAGCCGCCGATTAAATGGCGGTGGTTTGAAGGCCATGAGACGATTCACAGTGTTGTCCCCTGGCATGGGGTTGTTATGCACGGTGATAGCATTCTGGAGCTTAACCCAGCTTGTAGCGAGCAGATCGAGGCTGAAGCAAACTACGGTGCCGGCAGGTTGTTGTTCCTGCAAGGTAAGTTCGACATTATCGCAAAGGGGTCACAAATCTCCTTCGACCTAGTGAAAACCATCAGCCATCAGTTCAAGAACACAATGACCTCAACTCTTTGGAGAGTAATCGAGGCAAGTGACGTCCCTGCCCTAGGTGTCGTCACCCAGCACCCACATCGTACTGACCAAGACTTTAATCCAAATGACCCGTGCCGCTACTTCGTTCGCTCGGTAGAATTCTCCCGGAGATTTTCCACCGTGGCAGAGATCGAAATCTTCCACCTGATGAAAAGGCATTGCTTGAATCGCCGCGGCGGACCGATAGGTGATGATAATGTTGTGCTCTTAGACGATCGAAAGGAAGCGCACCTATTCCACTTCGAAGCATTTTATAACCGGCACGAAGCCCTGGCCGTCTTTACCTATCTTAGACCCAACCCCACGGCAGTGGGAACAGCTTGACATCTCGATGTCAGGATCTCAGACAGTGCAATCTGCTTTCAAATTCGTTTTCCGCTCCTCAGCAGGGTGAATTGGATCTGCCAAGCCGTTCTATGATTCGGCAGGTGAGGCCGTTTGCCCCGATAGGTTGCGAGTAGATTGCCGTTTTTCGGTCCCACTTCTGCAAAGTGCCCCGCTACACCGTTGCTTCGGGAGTCGTCCGATATGGACCATAGAGGAGCCAAGTTGGTGCTCGGACAGGTTTTCGAGAGGGCCGGTCGCAGTTCCCCAGTCTGGCCGCGCATTTGCTGGAGAAATCGTGGAGTGCGAGTCCATTTTTAAGGTTACCTTTCGGCGTGCCGATCAAGTACATGGGAGGCGTCTAGAAATTTTTTCTTGACTTTTGTCATGTCTTATGTTCTTTGGATGAGCAAGCGGTAGGAGCCCCAGCATAGGATTGGCCAGTATGACCGGTAATGGTTGTCGCGCGTGGCGCGCTTCGCAGTCGGGTGGGGCAACTCCTAGGGGTAAAGGCGGCATCTCCATAAGAGCGCTGAGCGGGACACCGTTGCAATCTCCCTAGCCCCCGGGGCAGAAAATGGGGAGGCTAGGAGAGGATGTCTGTCTGATTGGAGATTCTGATATGAGCACCCTACAGGGCGGGTTTCAAGAGACCGCAGCCACGGAGAGGAATGTGTCGGGTGGAAAGATCCAATTGCGTGACGTGGACATCACGCTTGCCGAGGCTGAATTGCGCCTCGGGTTGGCAGAAATAATTATTGCCCGTGAAAATATTGAAAAAGCGAGAGTGGTTTCCCAGGAGACGCTCGAATTCAAGTTCAGTATTTAGCAAACTACAGAGCAACCCTGCATGTCCGCGCTCCGGTTTGAGGTCTTGAGGTTTTCTGATGAGAACCTATGGCGGGCCTTAAGCAACCCCCATGTCTCTCCGGCGGAGGTGCGCACACATGGAAGAGCAAAGTATCTGCACAGATATCTAGCCAGCCTTAAAGCACAATCTATAGTCGTGGAAGCCGATTATACCGACGGTGATTACCTAGACGATTACGCTTCTTATTACGTCAAATGCTTTACCGATTACGACCGCAGGTGCAAGCGACTTCACTTCTTTAAAACCCTCTTCCACGATGACGCAGACTTCTTGAGAAAGATCCACGGACACGCAAACAAAGAAGAGGAGAGCAAGCTCGAAAGCGATTATCTGGGGTTCGTGGTTGCTCGACCCCTCCCGCAGGCGATTGTTGGCAGAACAATCCTGCGGACGTATGAGAGTGATAATGGCAGGCGAAACTACACTTGTACTAGGCCCTATACAGCTAACCTGTTTGGATTAGAGCTTACATTACCTAGCCTTGCGTTCCAAGAGCAAGACACCGTTCTAGCAGCGTGCGCCACGGTGTCGTTATGGTCTTGCTTCCAAAAGACTGCGCAGCTCTTTGGAAAGTCCGCACCGACTCCAGCTGCGATCACTCGTGTAGCTACCCAGGCAGTCCACCACGGAAGGCCGATCCCTTCGCACGGGTTGATGACATCCGAGATTTGCGCAGCCATAAGGCACGTAGAACTGGAGCCAGAGGTCTTCACGATAAGGCCTTCGCTCCCTGTAGTTTCACTAATCTACTCTTACCTGAAGATGGGGCTTCCTGTCATTTTAGGAGTTGAAATCGAAGGCGTGGGTGGACACGCAATCACCATTGCCGGGTACTCGATATCCGATCAACGCAGGCGACCCCAGGAGGTTGCGGGCTCATCCTCGGGCGTCAATCTGGTCGGCCTGCGGCTGGATGCGTTTTTCAGCCACGATGACCATATCGGTCCATTTTCTAAAGTTGTCATAAAGCCTGCTGCCAAATTTGGGGAAAAAGTCTTCCCCGTGTGTTTCGAAAGTGATTGGGTTGATCAGGATACCGGACGAAAGCTTCCGCTTTACCCGCATGTCGTGATTGTACCCGTCTACCACAAGATTCGCCTCACCTTTCTTGATGTGATGGAATGGCTAACAGGACTCAATGCGGTTCTCAAGCTGGTGGTACCGCCCTCATCTCCTATGGAATGGGATGTCCATCTCATGCCCTCAAATGAATACAAGAAGCTGATCCGCGCTACTGAAACGATCAGAGATGACTTGCGGGAACGGATTTTGCTCACTCAGCAGCCTAGGTTCATTTGGCGAGCGAAGCTCTTGGTGGGAGGCGTGGATGGTGCAGAACTACTTTTTGATGCTACCGGTATTTCGCGTTCGTTTCCTATGCACGAAATTGTCTGGCTCAGAGAGGACCTTGCTGTTAGAGTGAAGCAAATTGTCGATTCCTCACAGCTTGAGCCTATCTTGGTAAAGTTCTTGACTCGCCAATTCCTGGACTTTATTAAGAGGAGCATTCACGACCAATTTGCCCCGCCTGCCTTGTTTCCAGGCAATAGCAAATAGTGACTCGGGCTGAACAACACGCTCTCTGATCACACTTACGTAGGCTGCTTAGGCGAGCCAGCGGGTAGCCCCGTCCAATGATGTTGACCCAAAAGGATTCCTTTATCGTAGCGCTGACCTTTAGGTCAGCACATGCCGACCTAAAGGTCGGCGCTACATGGTTGGCGTCAATATTCAGGTTGTTGTGCTCGGAGCACTTCCGCATGCGGTCCAGCGTGCCTTCGATCATTTCGGCAATGGCGGGAATCTCGACGCGCGTGTCCGTGCAAAGGACCGAGATGGGCTTTTTCCGCTGTTCGGCAGGTATGGACAGGACGGCATCGTAAATTAGCAATGCCAGTCCGTCGGCTGACGGATGCTGTTCTTTGCCGCCGCTAAAACCCACCAGCCAGGGCTGCTCGTCTTCTCGGTAGAGTTGGCCGAGTGAAGCTTTGATCTCGCGAAACATCCTTGCTCCTGTCGGGGGAGTATATACCTCCCGCTTATATTTTCAAGTATTGTCTTTAAGATATCATCAAGCGGCTCGTCATCCGGCTACCGTGACGGAAGGGCTTTTGTACGGCCGGTTATATCATCCCCTTGACAGCGCATTTTGACCTGCTATGCTGGAGATGGAGAGTTGAACTGTTCAACTGATCAACCTTTATGGCACTAGTTTCTGTTAAGAATAAATATCAAGTGGTCATTCCGTTGCATGTCCGCAAGAAGATTGGCATCAAGGTGGGCGACCTTTTGGAAGCCTCGGTCGAGCGTGGCAGGATTACGTTCACGCCCAAGTCGGTGATCGATCGCGCGGTTGCCGATAGTCTGGTGGACTTCAAAGAAGGCCGCGCTTACGGGCCCTTCGAAACCCCAGCCGAACTCGTGGCGTCGCTTCATAAAGTGGCGTCGAAATTGCGTTCGAAGAAACCTGGTGGGAAAGCCTCGCGATCATGAGGGTCCGATCTGTGCCGCTAATGCCTCGGCGGTTTTCTGCGGTGGGACTGACCGGGAAGGCGCACGCTACTTTTATCCATAGGCCTTGTTGCACGGAAATAGCCTTCACCTCGTCGGCGGCTTTAGAGAGGTCCTGGTCCTGGCTGAAGATCAGCGCCACATCATAGAGGTTTTCCCGTGGAATAGGCGGTCGGCTCACCTGATTGTTGGGGACGACGGGCAAAACGCTTGCGGGCCCAGCTCCACGGCAGCCAGTCCAACCCCTCCCGGTGCATCTTGCGCCCGCCTCAGCAAGATTCTGACGAAAGGCAGAAATCTGTGCCTGGCAAGCTTTACCCTAACCCGTCCGGGGGCGTGCCAGCAAGAGGCTCCAAAATGCCGACGGTTCCGCTAAGTGTATGAAAACAATACAGAACATTTTAATGGTGAGAACTATATTCCATGCTATCTCGTTTAAAATGAAAGCATTACAAGCCAGTGTTGCGACCACTGGTGGTTATTCATGGACATTCATGGATTGTCCACAATCAAATGGCGGGAAGTGGCTGAATCCGAAAATCATAAATCGAAAATCAGCCGATCGCCGAATCAAAAAGTCAGTGACGAGTGACGAGTGGAGAGTGACGAGCAAGCGTATCGATTTCGGTTTGACGCAATCGAAAACCCAAAACGGCCCGATGACCCGATGGCCAGATGACCCGATTTTAAGGGCAGTGACCAGTGACACCGTACGCCGTTCGAAACCCGAGGGCGGCAATGCGGGCCGGGCCGACGACCAACTTCCGGCGTGACACACTCCCCCACTTCGGTTATCGGCAGTTTCAGGTGAAAACATGAATCAAATTGCCCTCTCCGCAAATCGCAAATCGCAAAAGCAGTGACAAGTGACGAGTGCGAGCGACAAGCAAATGACAGAGTCTCAACGCCCATAGGCGGACAGGGCCGACGACCAACTTCCGGCGTGACACACTCCCCCGCTTCGGTCATCGGCAGTTTCAGGTGAAAACATGAATCAAATTGCGCACTCCGCAAATCGCAAATCGCAAAGCGCAAGAGCAGTGACAAGTGACGAGTGGCGAGCAACAAGCAAAAGACAGAGTCTCAACGCGCATAGGCGGGCCGGGCCGACGACCAACTTCCGGCGTGACACACTCCCCCGCATCGGTTATCGACAGTTTCAGATGAAAACATGAATCAAGTTGCCCACTCCACAAATCGCTAAAGCAGTGACAAATGACGAATGGCGAGCGACAAGCAAAAGACAGAATCTCAACGCGCATAGGCGGGCCGGGCCGACGACCAACTTCCGGCGTGACACACTCCCCCACTTCGGCTATCGGCAGTTTCAGCTGAAAACATGAATCAAATTTCCCACTCCGAAAATCGCAAAAGCAGTGACAAGTGACGAGTGGCGAGCGACAAGCAAAGACAGAGTCTCAACGTGCATAGGCGGGCCGGGCCGACGACCAACTCCCGGCGTGACACACTCCCCCACTTCGGTTATCGGCAGTTTCAGGTGGAAACATGAATCAAGTTGCCGACTCCGCAAATCGCAAATTGCAAATCGCAAAAGCAGTGACAAGTAACGGGTGCGAGCGACAAGCAAAAGACAGAGTCTCAACGCGCATAGGCGGGCCGGGCCGACGACCAACTTCCGGCGTGACGCACTCCCCCGCTTCGGCTATCGGCAGTTTCAGGTGAAAACATGAATCAAATTGCGCACTCCGCAAATCGCAAATCGCAAGAGCAGCGACAAGTGACGAGTGGCGAGCGACAAGCAAAAGACAGAGTCTCAGCGCACATAGGCGGGCCGGGCCGACGACCAACTTCCGGGGTGACACACTCCCCCACTTCGGTTATCGGCAGTTTCAAGTGGAAACATGAATCAAATTTCCCACTCCGCAAATCGCAAATCGCAGATCGAAAGCCGAAAATCGAAATTCGAAAATCACTGAATCAGCCAATCACTCAATCACCCGATGGGTCGATGGCCCGATGACCCGATGAACAGATGACCCGTCCCTCGATCTTTCTTGCGTGGTAAAATCAGTCGAAGACATCCCCATGCGCGAATTTCCATCGCCGCAAGAGATTTTGGCGGTTTTCGAGCGCCAGCCGGGCAAAACGTTTCGGCTTCGCGAGTTGGTGGTCGAGCTCGGCTTGCGGTCAAGCCAAGCGCGCGAGCTCAAAACCGCGCTGAAAGATCTCGCGCGCCATCGCCGGATCGTTTATCTGAAGAAGAACCACTTCGCACTGACCGGCAAGGCAGCGCCCGGATTCATCGGGGCGGAGCTTCCACCGCACCGTGGCAGGGACGGCGCGGCCGTGCAGCCTTTGGCGAGGCCCGAGACCCGAGTCCCGAATCCCGGGACTGCTCGGCCGCGCGGGGCCAACGTAGTCAGTGGCCGGCTGATTGGCCATCGCGATGGCTACGGCTTTGTGGTGCCTGACGCGCCGCTGGCGGGCACCGATCAGGACATCTACATCTCTTCCGACGGCATGGGCTCCGCCATGAACGGCGACCGCGTGGAAGTGCAGGTACTTCGCGCCAAGCCCGACGGGCGCCGCGAAGGCCGCATCCTGAGTGTCACCGACCGCGCCCAGAAGACCGTGGTGGGCCTGTTCCATTGCGGCCAGCGCTACAACTACGTGATGCCCTTTGATCATCGCATCCCGTTTGAAATCGTCATTCCGCGCGGCGAGGAATGGCCGGGCGGCGAAAGCCCTGCGCCCGCGCGTCGGCGTGACCGCCAATTTGGGGGCGAGTCGGAGGGCAGAACGGCGCGGCAGGAAGTGATTTCCCGGCGCTTACCACAAGACCTGGAGGGGCTTGTGGTGGACGTTGAGATCACCAGCTACCCTCGCCCGGCGGCGTTGCCGCGCGGCCGCGTGGTGGAGATTCTCGGCCGGCGCGAGGATTTCGGCGTGGACGTGGAAATCATCATCCGCAAATTCCACCTGCCGCACCGCTTTCCACCGGAGGTGCTCGCGGAAGCCGGCGCCGCGCCGGAATACATTCCCGACCGGGACCGCGAAGGCCGCCGTGATTTCCGCGGACTGCCCATCGTGACCATTGACGGCGAGACGGCCAAGGATTTTGACGATGCCGTGCTGGTGGAGCGTCGGGCGAATGGGAATTACCTGCTGCACGTGCACATCGCGGACGTGGCCCACTACGTGCGTCCCGGCACGGCACTGGACCGCGAGGCGCGGCTGCGCGGCACGTCCGTCTATTTCCCCGACCGCGCCGTGCCCATGCTGCCGCTGGAGCTCTCCAACGGCATTTGCAGTCTCAATCCGCACGTCGACCGCCTGGTGATGTCGGCGCTGATGGAGATCGACCCGCAAGGACAAATTGTCGAGTACGAGCTCGTGCCGGGGATCATCCGCAGCGCCGAGCGCATGACCTACACGGCTGTTCGCGACATTTTGTCGGGTGAGGAGACCGCTGTTGAGCACTATGGCGCCCTGTTCTCACCCTTCAAATTGATGGAGGAACTTGCGCTCATTCTCAATCGGCGGCGCGTGCGGCGCGGCTCCATCGATTTCGATTTACCCGAGCCGCTCATCGAGTTCGACGAATTTGGCAACATGGTGGGCATTACGCGCTCGGAACGGAACGTCGCCCACCGCCTCATTGAAGAATTCATGCTGGCTGCCAACGAAGCCGTGGCAGGGTACCTTGAGGGTCGCGGGATTCCCTCGCTCTATCGCATCCACGAGAAGCCGGAGGCAAAGAAGGTTATTGAGTTTGAAGAGATCGCGGCGACCTTCGGCTATTCGCTGGGAGTGGAACTGCCGCCGGCCCAGCGTTTCCGCCCGGGCAAGCGCGACGAGCGCGATCGCCACATGCGCTTCATCGAGCGCGTTGAGGCAAAAGAACTGGAGATCAGCCCCCGGCACTACCAGCGGCTGACCCAGCGCCTGGAGGGTAAGCCGGAGGAGCGCATCCTTTCCTACTTGATGCTGCGCTCGCTTAAACAGGCGCGCTATTCGGAAGAGAACGTCGGCCATTTCGCCCTCGCGGCCCAAACCTATACCCATTTCACTTCGCCCATCCGCCGCTATCCGGACCTCATCGTACACCGCATTCTCAAGGCCGCGCTCGAACGGGAGGGTGGCAGCGCGCGGATCGCGGGCGATGATGGGGATCATCTCGCTTCCGGGACAGCAAGGCGGGGAGCGCGCGTGAAGCCTCGCGTGGCGGCGACGGAAAGGCGCAACGAGCCAGTCTCCCTCGGTCTTGGAGCGGCGGCCACCGGCCAAATCCTGCCCGGGGGTTCATTCGTGCTCCCCCAGGAACTCCACGCCCTTGGACTGGCAACCTCGGAGGCCGAACGTCGGGCCGCAGACGCCGAACGCGAGCTGATCGAATGGAAGAAGGTCTCCTTCATGGCGCAGCACCTCGGCGACGAGTTCGACGCCCTCATCATCAGCTTGATCAAGTTTGGATTCTTCGTGGAGCTCACGGACCTGTTTGTGGAAGGCTTCGTCCCGCTCGCCTCGCTGGGCGATGACTATTACGTCTACCGCGAGCACCAGCGCGTCATCATTGGCCAGCATACGCACCGCGCCTTTCACCTGGGGGAACGCGTGCGCGTGCGGCTGGACCGCATCGATCCATCGGGCAACAAGCTGGAATTCTCCTTGGCAGCCGACAGCAAACAGCCGACAGCCGACAGAAACCGCGGGCTGTGAGCCGTCGGCTGTTAGCTTCCGTTCATCGGCAGCCCACGGCTAATAGTCGACGGCCGACCGAAACTGTTAGCTGTAAGCTGTCGGCCGTCAGCTTTCTTTATAAAGCCAGGCGGAAACCAGCGTCGCCAACATCGCGCCCACCCAGAGGTCGAGCATCCAGCCGAGAGTAATGACGCGGCTGAAGGGCGCCCAGGCGGCGAGCGAAAGGCTGAGGGGGAACGCGCACATGAACCCCATCAGGAATCCCACGCGCAGGGCGGTGATGGGCCCCGGCCCAAAGACGTTGCGCACGGATACGTAAGCCCAAGTGAGAATATACGACAGCACGAAGAGCAGGACAAACCAGTCAAGATAGAACAGTGGATAGCGGGGATGTGCTAACAACGTACCCGCCTTTTGCGCGAACTGGTATCTGGGCATTAGGAACACGACGTTGACGATCGTGCTCCAGATTCCCCAGACGACCCCGCCTGCCAGGGTACCCAGAATGACACGACGTAAGCCGATGGCGGCCATAAGGGAGCCTCCTCTCAAAGGTCTATCCCGGAGAGAGACCTCAGTTGCCGGGCATCGTACCGGCGGGCGAAAGCGATGTCAAGCGGCATGCGAAGCCTGGCAGTGGTCCAGAGATCCACATCCAGGGCAGGCCGATGATCGTTCGTCCGCCGGGCATCCGGGAGATTTTGCGCCTCGAGTCTTGGCATCGCCAGCGCTGTACATTGGCGGTTAAATCGCATCGAAAAGGTGATTTTTGTCGCACTGAAATGTGCATTCTTCGTCAAAACCGGCGCCGAATTGCCTAAAATGTCCGATAGATAGCATGACAAAATGTCATCGTTTCTTTTGTTTTCAATAACATTCCGGCTTCCAACGTCGTTTTCTAACATCTTTTTATTTTGCTCTTTCCCCCGCTCGAAGACGCTTCCCGCTTCGAACGTATTAAAAACAAACAATCTCTCGCAAAGACGCAAAGGCGCAGAAGTTCGCCAAGACAGACTGCTGGGTTTTCTTTGCGCCTTCGCGCCTTTGTCCGTCGGCTGACGGATGAGATGTTTTGGTTCTTTCAGGAATTCTTCCCCAGCTTTTTCCACCCCAGCCAGCTCCTGAGGCTCGTTCTCGCTGGCCGCCCACACCTCTTGCTTCGCTGCCACAAACTCGCGGAGTCGGCGTTCGTCCGCGGCCACCATGCCTTCCGCCCAACGAGACAGGTCCACAAGTTCGGCGAACAAGGGGTGTGCCGCCTGCTCGCTGTTCAAAAGCGTGCTGGCCGTCCGCTCGACCGCGCAGGGCGGGGCGCCGAGTAATCCGTGCCACAATAGGCGATAGACGCGCGAGCGCTCGCCGGTCTTGAGCCGGTTCAGGCAGGACTGAGCCTTGCCCCGCCGGGTGTAGGGCCCCGTGGACATCTGAGCGTTGCGCCGGTTGGCTCGCAGGAAAGCCGGCGTGCGGGTGGGAGACTTGCGCAAAGACAAAGCGGCACCTCGCCTCTTGCAGCCTAGAGTATAGGCCAGATTTCTGGGAATGTCAAGAGGAAATATTGTCCGATCCGACAACAGACGGCAAGCATAACCAACCGGGTCTCATATTCGCCCCTGCCCCCGTCGTTCCCCACAACAGAATGCATTAAGAGCGCAACTAGGATTAACGGGTGTTTGGCGGTGATGATGGCGAGTAACAGACGACGAGCCAGCCCATGAGGACTTGTGCCTGCCCGAACGAGGATCGTGGTATCGAGAACAACTCTCACTGGTGGGGAGCGTAATGCGGACGCGTGCTACGCATGGCCTCAGTAATGGCCTGTTCCGCTTCTTCGGCGGAAGCCGATCTACTGTTAGCATCTACTTGCGCAAAATAACGCTTAAGCGACTCGATGATCCCCTCTCGCCGTTTGTCGGAGAGGACCGGGGGCTCGAACGCACGTACACTCACGGCCTCGCCTTCAAGTATTTGGCGTCCGAGCAGGCTCTCGACGGCAGCCTTCTGGTCGGGGGAGAGATCCTTTGCCTTGTGTATCATCGATGTCGCCTTCCTACTGTACGCTCACCCTAAGCTTACGATTCTAGCGCGCGGTTGTCACGCGCTACCGGCTTCCCAAATTCGAGCAGCGGTTCGATGTTTCTCGTCGCGAACACGAAATGAAAAGCCGCACACGAATCCATCGGCTGACGGATACCCTGCGCTCCGGAATAACCAGGGCGGGCGACTCGCTTTGGACGGGCACCTTAACTGTCCGTCCGGTTGCCGAAGAGCATACACCCAAGGTGTGTCAGGGGAGGTCGCTACCTTATTGAGGGCAAAATGCCCCTCTGATGCCCTGGGGGGTATCATGTTCTTGGGCACGCGCCGGCCACATGGAATGACCATCCCTGTCATACCCCACTGCTATTGTTGGTCCATCAGATCCTGAAGCCATGATTTCGGAGGTGATGGATGGAGCAGGGAGAGGCCGTTCGGCAAGGAATCGGGGAATATGTACTCAAAGCCTCAAAGCCCCCGCAGATTCCGTTCCAACATTCCAGCGCAGTGAGGGCCAACACAGAGGGATTCTACGAGGCGTGGGAGGAGGCCCGCTTGGCACACTATGGAGATGAGCTAAGGCGGGCACACTACTATTACGACCAAGCGCTGAAGAGTGCGCCCGAGGATGTTGAAGCGGAAACTCTGGCCGACATCCTCCAGGGTCTGAAGGAGGTAAAGCAGTCGTTGGCCTGCGACGAAGCGACGCTCCCTCGTCTGCGCGCTGCGGTTGAAGAGGATCCTGTCAATTCTGAGAGGCGATGCCGATATGCCAGCTTGCTGTGGCGGATCGGGTGTGAGGAAGAAGCCGCCCAGCAACTCGAAGCGGCTCTGGAACATCCTGAGACCCTTTGCCAGGACTGCTTGCGTGACTGCTGGAACAACCTCGGCTGGTATCATTATCGGAAAGGGGAGTATGCCAAGGCCCTCCCATGGTTGGAGCGGGCGGCGAAAGTCAAGAAGATCGGCCCAATGGGGAACATCCTGGAATCACCCCATCCCATAGAGAACATCATTCTGGTTTACGTAGCCCTCAACATGGCGACGGAAGCAGAAAAGGCCGCTGTCCATTACATAGCCAATTTCGGCCGGCTTCCATGGCCGGAGCGCCGCGCACTGCGGAAGCTGAACATCGACGCCGATGCGCTTTATATTAAGCATTGCGGCCACACAGTTTAATGCGCGCCTTGCTTTTGTGCGCGGGATGATGCGGGTGGTAAAATGCACCCCTTGGTCCCTCAGCACCAAGCGGTTCAGTGGGAGATACGACCATGCCACGCGGAGATCAGCTCACTCGCCAATGGAAGCTCGTCCACCTTTTGGCCGGCCACTTGGGGCGGACGCTCGCCCAGCTCACCAGTGAACTAGGCGTGGCAAAGCGCACCGTCCAGCGCGATATCGAAGTTCTCAGCGTGGCAGGTTTCCCAGTCACGTCGGAGACACGCAACGGAACGGTATTCTGGCATTTCATGCAAGGCTTCCACGCCAACGACCCCATTGCCCTGACCCTGAACGAGCAGATGGCGCTCTACTTCAGCAAGGGGCTCTTTAAGCCTCTCCAGGGAACGCCCATTTACGAGTCGCTAGACACCGCCATCCAGAAGATCGGTTCGCAGCTCCCGGCGCAGAGCTTCAAGTTCTTGCGCGGCCTCTCCCAGGGAGTTACCGTCTCCAGCTTCGGATGGAAGGATTATAGCCATTCTAAAGAAGTCATCGATTGCCTTACCCGCGCTGTGTTCAATAGGTTCACGGCGCGAATCCTTCACCGTTCCCCTTACCGTTCGAAAGCCAGCGAGCGCGACGTTGACCCCTACAAGCTCTGGTACGTGAACAACGGCCTCTACATGGTGGGCTACGACCACCGCGAGAACGAACTACGCACCTTTGCGGTGGAACGGATACAGTCCGCAAAGGTGACCAACCGGAGGTTCGAGATTCCCGCTGACTTCAATTTCGAAGAGTTCCGCAAGACAGCGTTCAACGTGATCTTTGGAGAGCCGCAGGAAGTGAAGATCCGCTTTTCGCCCGCGCAGGCGCCGTACATTAAAGAACGGACCTGGCACCCCAGCCAGCAAATCGAAACCGAGGACGACGGGAGCATCGTTCTCACCATGCGCGTCGCGGACCTGGATGAGGTCAAGCGCTGGCTGATTGGCTTCGGGGCGGAAGCAACGGTGTTGGAGCCGGATGAATTGGCGGGCGAAATTGTCCAGGAGTGTGAACAGGTTTGTCTCAAGAAGGGTCAACGCACTTTGGCACGAGACGGCACAAATGAGTGACCTTGAAAAGGCCCGGCAGCTTTTCCAATCCTCGGGGTTAGCCTTCCCGGAGATTCCACCAAACCTGGCGAAGAATCTAAAGCAGCGTGGCGAATGGCTCTTTTCCACGCGGGAGATTGAAGTCTCGCCGTACGACGTGGAGCATTACGTCGATGAGGCCTCCGACATGGGGGTGGATGATTACGCCATCCTCTCCCATTCCGGGCATGGCGTGAATTCTTACGCCATCCAGTATTACCTGGTCCACGGTGACTTGCAGATGTTCCTGCATCTCGGGTGGGGCGGAGTGTATATGGATGCCCAGAAGGCTGCGGCTGACATTGCCTGGTGTTTTGGATTGGCGGACGAGATCGTGTGGAAAATGAATGCGGTGCCAGGAGTCGGGTTGAGATTCCCATTAGAGATCATGGGGTCAGATTTTTACGCAAGCCATTGGTCCGCCCCAGGCAATGGCTTCCAGAATGTGAATTCTCCCGGTCAGGCGCTGGCAGAAGCGCTGCAGTGGCTAAAGGGCCCGTCGTGATTCGCGGTTCGGGATTCTGGATAATGGGTAGGGGAAGAGGGGGATCCAACATGGCGAAACTGCTGATTATAGATGACGAAGAATCCCTTTGCCAGGTTCTGGAACATGCCTTTGGCAAGATGGGCCACATGGTGGACACGGCCACGACCGGCCAGGCTGCCAAAGAAAAAATAGATTCACAGCCCTACGACATTATCCTCGCGGACATTCGCCTGCCGGATGTGACGGGACTCGAATTGCTGGAGCACGCACGCGCCGCAAAGATCCGGACGCCGTTCATCCTGATTACCGCCGTACCCACCATGTCTACGGCCATCCAAGCCGTTAACCTTGGAGCGTACCGTTATGTAATCAAAACCGATTCTTTGGTGGAAGAACTCTGCTTGATCGTCGAGGAGGCTTTGAAAAACGCAGCGGCGCTGCCTTTGGGGTGAGTCAGGCTGCCGGTTTGCTGCTTCACACCCGACGGGGTGTATGCTCTTTTTGAATCCAAGCCGAGTCATTCTCGACCATGTGGGAATTCGCTCTAAGCAAATATTGTGATACCAAAACGGACCAAGGAGGTGTGGGATGTTCAAGAAGGGAATCAGCGAAGAGTTTGTGCAAGCGTTGAAGAAATGGAATCACTGGGAAGAGATTATTAGGGATCGCGATTTATTCGTCGCGATAAGAGACGAGTCCATCAACGTATACTTTCAGGGATGCAGCCTCTTCAAGATATCTTGCGACGGAGAGCTTTCCCTCGAGACTCACTACAAATACCTTGTTCGTCCGAACCTGGAGAACCCATACCTTTCATGGGTGGGGGACACTCCTCCTGTTGACGATCTAGGGCAGACAATCCTCACCAAGACATTTGATATTGCTTCATTAAAGAAGTCATCCCGCTGGTATGCCGAGCCAGAAAAAGCGGGCCTCCATCAGATTTTGAAGTACAACGATAACATCGTCGATCTGGAGGTCGTCCTGTCCCACAAATCAGACGACGAGGCGACGGGTAAAGATTGGGAGGGGAAGAGCAGGCGGGTTGCCGACCGCATCGATTTTGCCGCAGTCCAAAAGAAGGATGGCCTCCCCTTCATCGTGTTTTTTGAAGCAAAGCGCTTCGCTAACCCTGAACTACGATCGCGCAAACCCGAACCACCAGTTGTCGGCCAAATCAGAAAATATGAGTCATTCATGCAGAAACACAGGTCGGAAATGGAAACCTCTTATCGTAGAGTGTGTCAAAACCTGGTCGACCTGGGCCTGCCGAATCGCTATGACAGCCGCGTGAAAGAGGTCGCGGAAAGTCCAGAGCGGCTGGCTATTGATCCTGAGGTCAGGCTGGTGGTCTTTGATTTCGACGAGGATCAGCGTGTCGGCAAGATATGGAAAGAGCACAAGAAAAAGCTCAGTGATCACCTAGGGAATCGATTGTTGTTGAAAGGAAGTCCGAGCGAATTCAAATCTGGCATTAGCAAATAGAATTTGGAAGTTCCAGCATGGCCCTTACACTCACCGTCCACCGCGGCACGCACGAGATTGGCGGATGCTGCATCGAAATAGAGCATCCCAGTGGCGAGCGCGTTATTCTCGACGCCGGGCGGCCACTCGACGCCCCAGATGGCGCCACTGGCCTGTTACCTGCATCGCTTGACCGCAGCCGACCGGCGACCGTTCTGATCAGTCATCCTCATCAGGACCATTGGGGCCTCGTCGAGGAGCTTCCAGCGGATTGGCCGATCTGGACGGGCTCCGGCTCGGCCAAACTGATCGCGATCACAGCGGACATTGCCCGCCATCCGCTAACGCGGACCTTTAATACGTGGCACAGCCGCTCGAAACCCTTTGCCATCGGGCCGTTCACGATTACACCGATCCTGACCGACCACTCCGCCTTTGATGCCTACATGCTGCTGGTCGAGGGCGCGGGTAAACGAATTCTCTACACGGGAGACTTCCGGAGGCACGGGCGCAAGTCCGTGCTCATCGATCAGATGATGGAAAACCCGCCGCCGAACATCGACGTGCTGGTGACGGAGGGTACCAATCTCGGCTCGGACAAGCCCGTAACAACCGAAAAGGAACTGGAGCGGGAATTCGTCGAATTGTTTAAGCGGACGAAGGGCCGCGTCTTCGTAGCGTGGTCAGCCCAGAACATTGACCGCACTGTGACACTTTACCGAGCCGCGAAGCGCACAGGCCGGACGCTCGTGATCGACCTCTACACCGCTGATGTCCTCGACCGGATTTCGGCGGGCACCCGCGTACCGCGTGCGGGCTTCCCGAACCTGAAGGTTGTGGTAACGAAGCGGCTCGCGAACTACTACCGACGGCTGGGCCGGGAAGACTTTATCGAGAGGATGGTCCCATATGGCATCTCCGCCAGGGGACTCGTTAAGGGCCGCCATGTCGCCATGGCGCGCCCAAGCTTAATCGCTGATTATCGGAGTGCGGGCGTTGTGCCCACGGCCGATGATGCCTTCAACTTCTCGATGTGGCGCGGCTACCTGTCGGAACCAGATCTCGCAGAGATGCTGAAATGGTGCCGAACGGGTGGCGCCGAGATCGCTTATATCCACACGAGCGGCCACGCCTCGGCCGCCGATCTACGCGCCTTCGCCGCTGCCATTCGCCCGAAGGTGGTCGTCCCCGTCCACGGCGAAAAATGGGATGAGGAGGCACGCGGCTTCGGCACCATCCGCCGCCTTGCCGATGCCGAGGCGATGGTGATCCGTTGAGTCTCCCACAGGGGCCGAGCGGCGCAGAGTTACCTCCCTTCACAGGAATTGATCTGCGGATTTTTCCATTTGCTGCTAATAAATATCCCTGGTAATCGCGAGGCTCGGTTCAGCGGGGTAGCGAAGAGGTATCCGTCGGCTGACGGATACCTCTGCATTGCAATACCGTAAATTCTTGCTTTCTTAGCAAGCATTTTGCGACCTATGGGGGCCGGTTTCTCCTGCCCACTTAAGGCCAGTCAAGGTTTGAGCCTGCGCGAGGCGCTTTGGAGTGCGGTAGCAGCAGCTACCGCTTTTCTCGTTCTGGCGGTGGCGCGAAGGCGATAGGAAGCAAAGACGGAAAGCGGTAGCTGCTGCTACCGCACTCCAAAGCGGGCTTCGCTCGCAGGAAGGGCGCCCTGGAATTTCCCCCTTGCAATCAGGTGCGGGCCCGACCAAAATGAAGCCCTCTTGACGATTCTGGGAATGTCCGTATCAGGCTTAACAACCTCACCCAAACAGGTGCCTCATGAGTTTTCGATCTCGACTATTTCTAGTATCTCTAGCGCTTCTGGCCAGTCTGGGGACGCTCGCGGCGCAGACTGCCCCGCCCCGGCTGATCGATGTGCACCTCCACCATAATGGCGATCCGGCGTTCCTGGAAAAGCTGGTCGCCAAGCTCGATTCCGTGGATGGACTCGCTCTTCTCATCACCGCCCCCAAGGATCTCGACAGCGTGAAAGGGTTCATCGCCAAGTATCCCAACCGTCTCATGGGCTTGGGAGATATCTCACTTGATGATCCCCTTGCCCTCGAACTCGTGGACCGGTTCCACGCGGCAGGTTTCCGCGGGCTGGGCGAAATACTCGGCCCACTCAAGAATTATGACGACCGGAGCTACTGGCCCATCTACGAGCGCGCAGAAAAGTACGGGATGATTCTTCTTTTCCACACCGGCATCCTGATGCGAGCCACGCCGGAGATTCCCTCAGACGTCAGCGTGGACCGCATGCGGCCCACGACGCTCGATGCCATCGCCCGGCGCTTCCCCAAGCTCACCATCATCGGCGCGCATCTGGGGAATCCTGACTATGCCTGGGCGGCGGAAATCACGCGTTGGAATCCCAACCTTTACTTCGACCTCTCGGGCTCTTCGCTCATCAAAAAACAGGATGACCCCACGTTCTGGAAATCCATCTTCTGGTGGTCGGGCGTCGTCAGCCCCCACACGCCCGCCAACGCGCCCAATGCCTTTGAGCGCCTGGTTTTTGGCTCCGATGTCTTCAA
>Ga0326727_10001324_pt1 | contig 92613 bp, 67 predicted proteins | sample MB2enrmetagenome_FD_207643 | JGI IMG/M metagenome (GOLD analysis project Ga0326727, IMG submission 207643) | Lab enriched peat soil microbial communities from McLean, Ithaca, NY, United States - MB29MY | ecosystem: Environmental > Terrestrial > Soil > Wetlands > Peat | place: USA: New York... | reverse complement strand
AGCGCATGGGCGGCGTGATGTACGGCACCGGCACCCCTGAATACTATTCCAACTTTATCGAACCCATGGGCCACCAGGCGTTGGGTCAGAAGATCATGTTGTTCATGATCGACGCGCTCTACGGGGCACCCGGCCCCAACGCCGATCCGGTCAAATGGACCATGTCTCCATTCAACAATGCCTGGCCATGCAGCGTGTTCCTCTCCCAAGATGCCGTGGCCATTGACTCAGTGGGATTCGACTTTCTGAATACCGAATTTGGCTTGCCTGTGAATACAGACTACTACCTGCATGAGGCCGCCTTCGTCCCCGGTACGAATGGGCAAAAGCTCTCGGGGATCGTTTACCAACCCAACGTGGGCAGCACCCAGTTCGTCGGCAGCCTGGGGGTGGAAGAGCACTGGAACAACGCCACGAGCAAACAATACACACGCAATCTCGGGACGGGCGACGGAATTGAACTGGTCAGCGTTCAGACGGGCGTTTACTCGCTCAACATTATCAGCCCTGCTGGTGCAATTACGTTCACCGCTGGCACCAATATCCCCATCACGGCTTTGGTCCAGGCCAACAGCAACCCCGTCAGCCAAGTCGCCTTTTACCAAGGAACAACGCTCTTGGGCATCTCCACCAACAGCCCTTACAGCTTCACCTGGAGCAATGCGCCGTCCGGCAGCTACGCCCTGACCGCAGTCGTAACCGATTCTATGGGCCTGACGGCGACCTCAGCAGTCGTGTATATCACGGTGTCCTACGCGCAGCTCACCTGGAACGCCAATACAGGCATGGCGGGCGCGCAGGACGGCGGGGGCCTTTGGAACCTCACCTCCTCCAACTGGTGGAACGGCACGAACAACGTCCTCTGGAACAACGCCGCGTTGCCTTTGCTTACGACTTTGGGAGTGACCAACGGCGCGGCGGGAACCATCACCTTGGGCGCGCCCATCACCGTGAACAATCTCGCCTTCAACCCCGCAGGCAGCGGCAACTACACCATTGCCGGCGGCGGCTACACGCTGACCCTGGCCAACACGCCGTCCGTTAGCGTCGCCACCAATTGTTCTCCCATAATCTCGGCCTGCGTGGCGGGAGGCGGCTTTGCCTTGACTGGCGCCGGAACACTCACCTTGAGCGGCGCGAACACCTTGAGCGGCATGCTCACGATCAATGGCGGGACACTCGTTCTGGCCGGCAACAACACCAGTTCGACGGCCAACTGCACGGTGGCCCCGGGGACCACGCTGCAATTGGCCAACGCCAACGCATTCACAGGCGCGCTGGCGTTGAACAGCGGCTCGACCCTCCAGCTTCGCGCGGATAATAGCACAACTTTCCCGCCGGCCAGCATCACGTTGGACAATAGTTCGGACACTTACAACTTTGACGTGAATTACCTGACGGGCGCCACGGGCAGGACATTGTCGCTGACCAACACATTGACGTTTCTTGACAGCGCAACCCAGGTCATCAACGTGACGGGCAACAGCAGCTACACGCTGGCCTTGGGAAAGATTGTGGGCACGACGACCGGTCACAACCCCTATCTCGCTCTGGCCATCAATACACTGGCCAACGGCGCCAGCCTGACGCTGGCCTCGTTCCAGTCGGGAAACTGGAGCCAATGGTTGAACTTGCAGGGCGGCGGCAAGGTGACCATCACGGGCAACCTCACCAATCTGTCCGATGGCAGCAGCGTCCTCTATGTCACCGGGGGCACGACCGCGACGCTGCAAGGGTGCTCCACGCTTTGGGCGAGCGCCTCCGCCACGGCCGACGGCTACAAGTATTGCGTGGCCAATGGGGCTCTGGTCCTTGACAACGGCAATGCCCTGACCAACAACTCCAGCGGCACTGGTTTGACCTACAGCGCCTTCATTCTAGGCGCGGTGACGAACGTCTTCACAGGGTCCGGTTACAGCGCTCCGGCCGGTGTTCTGGTTAACTCCAACAACTACTACGGCGCGGCGGTGTGGCTGGGCGACGCCAATTTTCCCGGCGGTGGCATCACGAACAAGGCGAGGAACACAAATTATGTGGCGGATGGGGATGCCGGCTTTACCAACTATGGGACATTCACGATTGGGGGCCAGAACACAAGCGGAACGAATACTTACGCGAACCCAATTATCCTGGGTTGGACGGCCAACAAGGGCAAGAGCGTGAACCTGCTGGCGACAACGGGAGGCGAGGTGGATTTCACTGGCGGCATTTTGCAAAACGGCACAGACACGACAGCGGGAGTCCAAGTGGGCGACAGTATGCATGGCGGCCTCATCAAGTTCACCGGTACGAACACCTACGCGGGCGGGACGACGGTCGCGAACGGGACGCTTCTGGTCAACGGCTCGCTGGCTTCGGGCGCGGTCACGGTCCAGAGCGGCGGCGCGCTTGGCGGCACGGGCACGATCAACGGCCCGGTCACCGTCCAGAGCGGCGGCACGCTGTCGCCGGGAGCGCCCATCGGCACCCTGACCATCAACAACAGCCTCACGCTGGCAGGCAATCTTCTTGTTGCGATCAATAAATCGTTCTCGCCGTCGAATGGGCTGGTGGCTGTCAGTGGCGTGTTGACCAACGCCGGCGCCGGTGTCTTGACCATCACCAACCTCGGTCCCGCCCTTGCGGCGGGCGATTCGTTCAAACTGTTCAGCAAGCCATTGCCCGACGGCGGGGCGTTGACCATCGCTCCTTTGGTGCCGGCCATGGGTTTTGGCTGGGTGAACAATCTTGCCGTCAACGGCACACTGGGCGTCGTCACTGTCGCCACGAATCCGACTAATCTGACGGCCAGTTGCTGCAACGGCGAAGTGACGTTGTCCTGGCCGTCGGATCACACCGGCTGGCGGTTGGAAGCGCAGACCAATGGTCTGGGCACCAACTGGGTGGTGGTGTCCGGATCGGCTGCGAGCAACCTGTTCAACATTCCAATTATTATCACCAACCGCAGTGTGTTTTTCCGCCTGATTTACCCGTGAGCAGACTTAAATGGCTTCTTTTTCCAGCGCGGCCAGCACTTGCGGATCGCGCACGTCCACCCAGCGGCCCTGGATGGCGAGGCCGGCCAGGCGATGACCCGCCACCAGCATGGCGGCGAGGGCGTCGGTAAGTTCGTATTCGCCGCGGGGGGATTTTTGCAGCCGGGCGGTGAAGTCGAACAACGAGGGCTGGAAGATGTAGATGCCGGCGTTGTACCAGGCGGGGCGGCCGGGGGGAAGGTCGCCCTGGCGGCGGAACTGGTCCAGTTGGGCCGGGGTGGGTTTCTCAATGAGGCGGCGGAGGCAGAAATCGTTGTCAAAAAGAAGGAGGCCGCCCTTGGCCACATCCTCGCCCGCCGTGCAGGTGACCAGGCCGGAAAAGGTCCCCTCCGCGTAGCGCCGCAGCATGTCCTTGTAGGTTTGCGGGCGAACCAGAATATCTCCGTAAGTGAGGACAAAATCGCCGTGCCGGGCAAATTCCTTTGCGACTTCGGGCGCCTTGCCCGTGCCGTCCTGGATTTCCTGCCGGCCATAACGAACGCGGGCGCCCCATCGGGCACCATCGCCGAAGTGGGCTTCAATGACCTCGGCGCGGAAGCCGGTGACGATGAAGAAATCGCGCACGCCGGCCTCCATCAATCCCTGCACAATGAGTTCCAGGATCGGCTTGCCCTGCACGCGCAGCATGGGTTTGGGCAAATCGCTGGTCAAACCGCCCATGCGGGTGCCTTTGCCCGCAGCCAGAATAACGGCTTTCATCATGCATCCTCCTTTGGCTGGAGGGCGGCGATGGCCGCCATGATTTCATCGGCAATTTGCTGGTAAATCTCGCGCAAGCGCGGTCGCGGGCAGCTTTGCGCCTCGGCCCGCAACGACTCGAAGAGGAGGGGGCAGCCAAACTTGACCACCAGGGAGCGGGGCCGCGGCAGAAACATGCGCGCGGAGTAGGCTTGGAAGGTTCCAAACACCCTCGCCGGCACCACGGGCGCGGAGGATTTGGTCACAACCAAACCGATGCCGGCGCGCGCCGGATTCAAATTCCCGTGCCGGGAGCGCGTTCCTTCGGGGAACAAAATGATCGCACCGCCGCGGGCCAAACGATCCAGGATGGCTTTCAAGCCGCGCCCTGTGCCGCCGTCGCGGTCCACCGGCACGACCTCCCAGGAACGGAGCACGGAGCCCACCAGCGGCACTTTAAAAATGGTGTCCCGCGCCAGGTAGTTGATCTGGCGCCGCACGGCCGAGCCGACGAGGGGCGGGTCGATATAACTGGCGTGATTGCAGGCGAGGATGACCGGGCCGCGCAACGGCACCCGCTCCACGTTGAAGGCGCGGAAGCGGTGATAGAGCGAAAAGTAACAGCGAAAGATATGCCAACCAGTGGCATAGCTGGCCGTCATTTTGACCGGGACCGTCATGGCGTCGGGGCCGGCCCAGCCTGCAGGAGGCGGCACAGGTTGTAATGGAGCAGATCGCCGATGTGGTCGATGGCCAGGTCCGCGGGCGGGAAGCGGGCCAGGAGGCGACGGTCCCGGGCGTAATGTCCTTGCCGCACGAAAACCGTGGTCAGGCGGCGGCGCCAGATTTTTTTCATCGCCGAGAGGATGCGCAATTTGTCATCGATCATGACATAATGCCGGGCGGGATGGCGGCGGGCGACGTCGGCCAATTCGCGTTCCTTGTGGACGTAGATCATGACGCGGCCGCCGACGGCGTCGAACAGGCCGGAGCGATCCACCTTGCGCGGCTGGAAAACGACATCGCCGTCGCTGAGCAAGGCGGCCGGACCCCAGCGCTGGACGTGCCGGATGGCATCGAGCGAATTGGGATAGAGGCGGTTGGCAAAAGGATAATCGACCAGGAAGCGGGAGACGGTGAGCAGGCGCAAATCATGGGGATAGGCGCTGCGAAACCGCTGCAAGGCGCCCAGGTAATCGGCATAGCCCAGGCGGCGCCGCAACTCCTCGAACAAGGTCCAGTACAGCCGCGCGCCGCGGGCGCCCACGTCCTCCGCCAGATGTTTCTGCAAATCGAGGGAAACCTGGTCGTTGTCGAGCAGGGTATTGTCAACGTCAAACAAAAAAACAACCTGCGGCCGCGCCGCCTTGCTCCTTGTCATGGCGGAAGGGGGTTCAATCGAGATCACCGGCCGTGTTCATGGCGCAGACAAAGAGCTACAGGGCGGGCCTTCTGTCAACCTTGATATGAGGTTCCTCCTCCTAATCCTAATCTTAATCGTAATCCTAATCCTAATCCTAATCTTAATCTTAATCAATGGAGATTAGGATTACGATTAAGATTAGGATGAAGAGGGAGGCACTGGCCGCCGGAAGGTGATGCCCGTTCATTTATCCCGACAGGGGGCGGGATGGAAGGACGCCACGTGGAACTGGGGGGACCACGTGGAACGAGGCATACCTTGCCAGCGGCCAGAAATTCAGCGGCGGGGAGCCGTTCATGCGGCGCTCCTTGCGGTGATTTGAAACAGGAGGTTGCTCAACTCCTGCATGCGAGGCGGTTTGCCGATGACGGCATCCACCGCCGGGGGCGGCTGCCCGTCCGCATTGGGCAGGGCGCCCCAGCCGGTCAACATGATAATGGGCGTTTCCGGAGATTCGGCCTTGATGGTGCGCGCCAGGTGGCGCCCGTCCAAGTCCGGCATGGCCAGATCGGTGATGACGACCTCATAAGGCTCGCCGGCACGGAGGGCGGCCCGGAAGAAATCCAGCCCTTCCCTTCCGCCTTTGGCGAGGGTGACGCGGTGGTGATCCATGACAAGGACATCGCGCATGACTTCCCTGACCTCGGGTTCGTCGTCGATGCAGAGAATGCGCAAGGGGCGGCCGGGTTCGCCGTCGCCGGGGAGATCGGGGTCAAGTGCCGGCTGGCCGGAGCCCATGGCCGCGGCGGCATGGGGCACCGGGTCGGGACGATAGAATTCCCGCATGTGCGCGACGATCTGGGCGACCTGCTCGGCGGCCTGGCTGATGCGTTGCAGGCGTTTGCGGGAGACGGCGGGCAAATCGGGCAGGGTGCTGAGCAGCAGTTCGGAGTAGGCGGTGATGGGAGAGAGAGCGTTGTTGATGTCATGGGCCACACTGCCGGTCATCTGGCCAAGGGCCCGGAGTTGTTCGCTCTCGGCGGCGGCCCGTTGCGCCTGGTGGCGTTCGGAGAGGATTCTTTCGGTCTCCTCGGTGGCGCGCATTCGATTGTAAAGGTTCTGGCACTCCTCCTTGGTGGAGAGGATCTTGGTGCGGAGGGCCTCCTTTTCCAGGCGGACGGCCTCAATTTCCGCGCGCACCTTCCGGGCGTCGTCATGGACCTGGAGGAAGAGAAGAACAATCATGCTGACGGCGATGAAGAGCTGCAGGCCGGCGGCGACAAAGAAACCGACACTAAAGAGATTGCCATATTCGCGGGGGAAGGGGTAGCTGCCCAGGTAAATGACCCAAAGCAGAAAGCCCAGCGACAACATGCCCATGCCCACATGCTCCTTTTGCTTGCGCAACCTCAGGAAACACACTCCGGCAAAGGGGCTGCTCAAGCCCAGGAGAATGAACACCGGCAGATGGATTTCCAGCGGGTCGGTGATCAACTGCGGGCTGGCCAGAATCCAGACGGCCAGGAACGTGCCGAGAATTGGCGACAATCTGCGCGGGGGCGGGAGGCCGAGGAACCGCAGGCTGCCCCACAAAAGCAGGCCGGCCGAGATGGAGACGCAGAACTGGTTGATGGTGAAGAGGAGGCTTCCCGGTTCGGCATCTCCCATCCCCAGGCTTAAGGTCATCCACACGGCGTAAAAAAGCCAGGCGCCCGTCCAAATGCTGAAATACTCCAGCCGGGTGTGACGATTGAGGCGGTAGAAAAGCCCTGTCAACAACCACACACTCAGCAACGAGACCAGCAAAGCCGCCCACAGGCATTCCTGGGGGTAGGCGATGTTGTCGAATTTCATTGTCTCTTCACCTTAAATCGGAAGACAACAACAAAACTTGAGCCGGACTTTGATGGCGATCCGGCTTTGGACGAAGCCGCCGGCTTGCCCGCCCCAAGCGGGCGGTTGCAACACGCTGGCCTGCAATCACATGCGGATTGCTCCCCCCTGCCCCAGGCCCGTTTTTGGCGCGCGACGGCGTCCTATTGCTTGTAGATCGTAATGATCCTGTCCAGGAATTGCAGCGCCTGCTCGCGCTTTCGCTGGAAGGAGTTGCGGCCGATGATGGAGCCGAATCCGCCGCCCTGGCGGATGGCCGTGACTTCCTCATACACCGACTCATCGCTGCTGGCGGGGCCGCCGGAGAAGATGACTATGCGGCGTCCGTTGAAGGCGCATTGCACGACGTGGCGCACGCGCTCGCTCAGGGTCGCAATCGGGATCTTTTCCTTCTCATAAACCTTGCGGGCGGCTTCCTGCTCCAGGGCGGCGGTGGGGAGCTTGACCTTGATGATGTGCGCGCCCAGTTCGGCCGCAATGTGCGCGGCGTAGCCGCAAACATCCATCGCCGTCTCGCCTTGCTTGCTGAGGGAGGACCCGCGCGGATAGGACCAGACCACGACCGCCAGGCCGTTTTCCTTGGCCAGAGCGGCGGCGGCGCGGAGCTGCTCATACATGATGACGCGCTCGGAGGAGCCGGGGTAAATGGTGAAGCCGATGGCGGCGCAGCCCAGGCGCAAGGCGTCATGCACGCCGCTGGTCAGGGCCGGCAGGGGGTCCTTTTCGTCCAGAAGCATGTCGTGGTTGTTGATTTTGAGGATGAGGGGCACCTCGCCCGCGAAATCGCGCGCGGCGGCTTCGATGAAGCCCAGGGGCGCGGCGTAGGCGTTGCAGCCGGCGTCCAGGGCCAGTTGAAAATGATAGCGCGGATCGTAGCCGGGGGGGTTGACGGCGAAACTGCGCGCCGGCCCGTGCTCAAAGCCCTGGTCCACCGGCAGGATGACCAGGCGCCCGGTGCCGGCCAGTTTGCCATGATTGAGCAGCCGGGCCAGGTTGCCCAGAGTGCCGGGATTGTCGCTGCCGTACCAACTGAGGATTTCTTTGACTCTTGGTGTATTCATAAGTTTGTTTTCAATGTTGTCAATTCTAATGTTGTCCGCCCTCTCCCCTCTGGCCGCCCACTCTATGGCATCCGGCCCGGCGGGGCGAGCAAAAATCCCGCCGGGGGGCTGGATCCGAGGGACCGGAGGGTCTCAAGGGACGGAAGGGACGGGTGGAGGGTTGGAGGGGGGCCAAAAATCATGGTTGACCGGCGGGGGGGCGCTTGGTATGGTGCGCGCGATGAAACTTTTGGCCGGTCTGTCTCGGTTGGTGCGCGTGGTCGTTGTTGACTGACGCGGCCTGAGGCATTGTTCCGGCTCACAGGCCGCCCGTCGTCCCGGTGGACACGGGTTTTTTTATTTATGCGACATACCTTATCAGTTCTGGTGGAAAACAAATTCGGCGTGCTGACGCGCGTGGCGGCCCTATTTAGCGGGCGCGGCTATAACATTGACTCGCTGAACGTGGCGCCGACGCACGAGGCGGAAACGTCCCGCATGACGATCGTGACGCGGGGCGACGAAGCGACGTTGGAGCAGATCGTCAAACAGCTCAACAAGCTGGTCAACGTCCTGGAGGTGCATGACTACCGCGACATGGAGTTCATCGACCGTGAACTGGTGCTGGTGCGGGTGGCGGTGGATGCCAAGTCGAGGGCCGAGATCATGCAGATGACCGATATTTTCCGGGCCAAGATCGTGGATGTGCAAGCCAGGAGCCTGACCATCGAGCTGACGGGGGACGAGGGGAAGATTGAGAAATTCCTGGAACTGATGAGGAGTTTTGGCGTGCTGGAATTGACCCGCACGGGGAAGATCGCGCTGGCGCGGAAATAGCGCAGGAGAGGCGTTAAAGGTCTTTGGCGAAACTGGCGATGACGGCGAGAAGGATCCCAAAGACGACGAGCAGAATCAGGGCGGGTCCGAAGAGGCCGGTGAAAATGCAGCCGCACAAAATGCAGAGGACCAGTTGAAACAAGAGCAGGAAGAGAACGTCGCCAAAGCGCCAGTCCTCAAAATGCATGGCCTTGTAGAGAAACAAGACAATCAGAACAGGGAGAAGCAGCCCGCGCATTCCTGCCAGGCGAAATTCCTTCGGGATGACGCACATAACCAGCCAGAGGGAGCCTCCTTCGATGAGTGAGGCCATGCCGGCGATGGCCGCTTCCTTGCAGGCGCCGTGGAGTTCCAGATCGTTTCCGATGGCGCTGAAATAGATGTTCAACAGCACGAGCGCCGCCGCGAGTGTCAGGAAGGAAATGGCCCAGCACAGCAGAAAAAGCAGCGCGGCGTGCATTACACCAGCTTCTTGTATTCCTTGGTTTCGGAGAGTTTTCGGACCAGGTCGCGGACTTTTTGGGCCTGGTTTTTGTGGGCCAGGAGGACGGCGTCGTCGGTTTGGACAAGGATGGCGTCGCGCAGGCCGACCACGGCGATGGGCGTGCGGTTCTTTTTCCTTGCGTCATAGATAATGTTGCGCGCGGCGTCCACGTGGATGAAGTCGGCCACGGCGCAGTTGCCTTCGGGGTCGGGCTTGAGATGGCGGGCCAGGGCGGTCCAGGAACCGAGGTCGTCCCAGGCAAAGGCGCCATCGGCCACAACGACGTTTTGGGCGTGTTCCATGAGCGCGTAATCGACGGAGATCTTCTTCAGGGCCGGATATTCCCTGGCCAGGACGCGGTCGAGTTTCGGGGTGCCGGCGACCTTGAACCAGCGCTGGCAGGCGGCGGCCAGTTCGGGCTGATGTTTTTCCAGGCCCTGCGTGAGGGTGACAAACGACCAGAGGAACATGCCGGCGTTCCAACGGTATTGGCCGCTGTTGACGTATTCCAGCGCGCGCTCCAAATCCGGTTTTTCGACGAATTGTTCAGCTTTGAAGAAGGTGGTTTTGTAAGGCTTGACCCCCTGCGGCGGGGGCAGGCTGTGGCCCAGGCGGATGTAGCCGAAGCCGGTGGTCGGCTCGGTGGGCTTGATGCCGATGGTGACGATGACCTGGCCGCGCCCGGCCAGATCAAAAGAGTCGGCCAGGACTTGCTGGAACTTTTTTTCCTCGGGGATGACGTGATCCGCCGGGAGGACGGCCATGACGGCGCTGGTGGAGCGTTGGCCGACAATGGCGGCGCCGAGGGTGATGGCGGCGCAGGTGTCGCGTCCGATGGGTTCGGCGACGACATTTTGGCGGGGCAACTTGGGCAATTGGCGGCGGACTTCGGGCGCCTGAAGGGCGTTGGTGATGACGTAGATGTTTTTCAGGGGAAGCAGGGGCAGGACGCGATCGACGGCCTGCTGGAGGAAGGAACGGTTGCCGAGCAGGGTGACAAGCTGCTTGGGCGTTCGTTCCCGGCTGACGGGCCAGAAGCGCTCGCCGCGCCCCCCGGCCATGATGATGCCGAATCGATTATCGGTAGTTGAGTTCTTTTTCATTCGTGTTTCTTCACGCCAATGGCTCAGATACGATTACAGTTCAAACGATTTCTTTACAAAGGCGAACAATTGCCCATTTTTTTCAGCGGCATCGGATTGACCAGTCTGGGATAGGAACGTTCCGAAATCGGAAATGTCCTCAAGAATTTCATTTCGGAATGGAAGCAATAAGAACATAGCCTCTTTGTCTTCTGGGAGATCGCCTTTTCGGATTGCACGAAAGTAGTAGCGAACTGCCTCGGTACGCACTAAGGAACCGTAGTCATAGTCGAGAAGGTGCGCCAACTCGTGGTCTTCGTCATTTAAGAATGTGCGACTCTTAAAGTATTTTCTCCAACACTTGCTAGCATCTTCCTTCCTTCCAGCGGCCTCATAGAAATGTGCCATTTGAACAAAACAGGCTCCATGTCCTTTCCGGCACCCTTCTTTTAAAATCTCCATTGCATCGCTTTGTGTCTGCGCTTTCTCTGATTCGTCAAGACTGTTTGAGGATAAATCGGCTTTGGAAACCATCCAATCCGCTAAAACGTTGTAGGCACACGCTAGATCCAATTCGACCGCTTGTCTTAGAATTCTGATCGCTTCTTCTTCATCTTTCACCTCATCTCCTTCCCCCAAAGACGTGTTCCACGCTCTTACCAAAAACTCGACACCCTTAGGAGGCGAAGTCGATGGCTGCCAAATGGGAGCGATTTCCGCGTCCTTCGGAATGACGTATTGCGGGTAAAAGTCTCGCAGCTTCTTCAAAGCCGGCTCAGGATTATACGGATTACGGTAGCGAATGTTCCTTTCACATTTCTCGAAGCTCTTTTCAAGAAACTTGAATTCAATTTTGGTTTCAGGGATTTCTTTGGAAATGACCACGCACAAATTGTCTCTCCGTTCCTGAACGCAGAAAGCGATATCTGCTATGGCGCAGTCATGACCAGCGACCAAAGCCTCGACGAGTGCCCGGAAATGCCGGCTACTCGGCACATTAGTCAAATCGTTCATCGCATTAGCGTGAAAATCGTGAACGCAGATACCGGTGATAGAACGCCGTATCTTCTTTAGAAGAGTCGATTTGCCCGCGCCCGGTAATCCAACAACCACTATTAAGTTTCCAGGATTCATTGTCTACATTCGTTAAACGGACAGCTTTTCATTGAGGAGCCTGCATCCGCCGATGCTTGCAATCTCTTCCACCCTCGATGAGATAAGGAGGTTGAGGAACTTGGCTGTTAAAAGTGGATGGCGTCGCTGATTTTCGATTGAGATGATTTCGGTTAACGTGGTTTCAGAAACGCAAGCCAGAAGGCAGTAGTACTGCTCCAATTGAGGTTCATCTACCAAAGCCAAAGTGTGCGCGAATACCTCGCTTGGGGCGAAATCGAGGAGTTCGGCGGCGTGACGAGCGAGGTGAGAAATGCACAGCTCACCCCAGTCCCAGACAAGGTTTTTCCACATGACTCGTTGAGCTTGTCGTCGAAGTTGGTCAAACCGCAATGCATCGACGTGATGCCAGAAGGTGCGAGGACGCTCTAGAAATTTCTCCTGAAGGATCGATGTGATGTCTTGAGTCATGTGTTTGTTGATGAATTACGTTTCACCGCTTTTAACAGCGAAGCAGTAAATTGAGAAACCTTTTCAACCATTTCCTTTTCCCCGCCGTGCCGGGCGATTTGATTGACAATGGCGCTGCCCACCACGACGGCGTCGGCGCTGGCGGCCACGGCGCGGGCCTGGTCGGGGGTAGAGATGCCGAAACCCACCGCGATGGGCAGGGAGGTGTGGGCGCGAATCCGGGCCGTCATTTGGCCAAGGCCGCCGGCCACCTTCTGTTGCATGCCGGTGACCCCTTCGCGCGACACGCAGTAAATAAAGCCCGTGCCGCGTTTGACGATGAGTTCGATCCGAGGATCGGGGGTGGTCGGCGCGACGAGGTAGATCACGCAAAGGCCGGCTTTGGCCATGAGCGCTTCGTAGTTCCCCGATTCCTCCGGCGGCAGATCGAGGGCGAGGAGGCCGTCCACGCCCGCGCGGGCGGCGTCGTGGATGAACTTCTCCAGGCCGTGCCGGTGCATGAGATTGAAATAGATGTAGAGGACGATGGGGAGTTGCGATTGCCGGCGGATGGCGGCGACGGTTTCCAGGACCCTGGTCGGGGTGGCGCCGGATTGCAATCCGCGTTGGGCGGCCAGTTGATTGACCAGACCGTCGGCCAACGGATCGCTGAACGGAACGCCCAGTTCCAGGACATCAACGCCGATGCGGTCGAAGGCCAAGGCGAGTTGGCGGGTGGCATCGAGGTTGGGGTCGCCGGCGCCGATATAGACAATGAAGCCTTTGCGCGCCGTTTGCTTCAATTGGGCAAAGCGTTCCACAATGCGATTCATCGCGGGCAGAATGACAATAATCGGGCGATTGCGCAAGAGCGGCGCCCAAAGGGGAAAACGGCCATCTCTCCCCTGCCCTTTCCGCGAGGAGGACCGAGGCGCTATTTGTGCCGGTGGCGGCGCTTGACTTGGAGTTGGACCAGCGATTCGGCCAAGGCGGCGCTCACCTGGGCGTATTCCTCGGCATCCAGGTTCTCGGCCAATCGCGCCGCGGCCTTTTGCCGGACTTCCTCAGCTTTGGCTTCGTCGATTTGTTCAGAGCGGACGGCCATGTCGGTCAGGATGGCCACCTTGTCCGCCGTGATCTCAACAAAGCCCTCGCCCACGGCCAGATAAACGTCCTGGCCATCCTTGCGCACGATGATTTCGCCAGGGACCAATTGCGTCATGAGCGGGACATGCTGGGGATAGACGCCCATCTCGCCTTCGATACCGGGTAGGGTGACCATTTCGACGTCGTCGGAAAAGGTCTTGGCCTCCGGGGTGACAATTTCGAGCTTGAGGGTATTGGCCATGTCAGCCTTCTTTGACTTCGTCGATGCCGCCCTTCATGTAGAAGGCTTGTTCGCCGACTTCGTCGTGTTTGCCCTCCAGGATTTCCTTGAAGCCGCGGACGGTTTCGGCCACGGGCACCTGCTTGCCTTCGCGTCCGGTGAAGACCTGGGCCACGGTAAAAGGCTGGCTGAGGAAGCGCTGAATCTTGCGGGCGCGGAAGACGGTGGTTTTGTCCTCGGGCGACAGCTCGTCCATGCCGAGAATGGCGATGATGTCCTGCAGGTCTTTGTAGCGTTGCAGGACTTTTTGCACGCCGCGCGCCACGTCATAATGTTCCTGCCCGACAATCTCCGGGGTCAGGGCGCGGGAATTGGAGGCGAGCGGATCGACGGCGGGGAAAATGCCCAATTCGGCGATGGATCGTTCCAGCACGATGGTGGCGTCGAGGTGGGCAAAAGTGGTGGCGGGAGCGGGATCGGTCAAGTCATCCGCCGGCACATAGACAGCCTGGAAGGAGGTGATGGAGCCTTTCTTGGTGGAGGTGATGCGTTCCTGCAAATCGCCCATTTCCGCGGCCAGGGTGGGCTGGTAGCCGACGGCGCTGGGGGTGCGGCCCAGCAAGGCCGAGACTTCCGAGCCGGCCTGGGAGAAACGGAAAATATTATCGATAAACAACAGCACGTCCTGGTTCTTTTCATCGCGAAAATACTCGGTCACGGCCAGACCGGACAGGGCCACGCGGAGACGGGCGCCGGGCGGTTCGTTCATTTGGCCATAGACCAGCGCGATTTTGGATTCGCTCAAATTCCGCTGCTTGATGACGTCGGCCTCGGACATTTCGTTGTAGAGGTCGTTGCCTTCGCGCGTCCGTTCGCCCACGCCGGCGAAGACGGAAACGCCGCCGTGCAATTTGGCGATGTTGTTAATCAACTCCATGATGACGACGGTCTTGCCCACGCCGGCGCCGCCGAAAGCGCCGACTTTGCCGCCCTTGAGGAAGGGGCAGATGAGATCGATCACCTTGATGCCGGTGGTCAAGACTTTGGGGGAGGTGGATTGATCGACCAAGGGCGGAGCGGGGCGATGAATGGGGTAGTACTTTTCAGCGACGACAGGCCCGCGTTCATCGACGGGATTGCCCGTCACGTCCAAAACACGGCCCATCACGCCCGGCCCGACGGGCATGGAAATGGGGGCGCCGCTGTCGGTGACTTCGAGGCCGCGTTTGAGGCCCTCGGTGCCGGACATGGCGACGGCGCGCACCCAGTTGTCCCCCAAGTGCTGTTGGACTTCAAGGGTGAGTTTGGTTTTGCCATGCGCGGGCACGTCGAAATCGACCGTGAGGGCGTTATAAATGTGTGGGAGGGGGTCGGGGAATTCAATATCCACGACGGGGCCGATCACCTGGACAATTTTGCCTTTGTTCATTTCACGATGTTTTCCTGGTATTGCCGAAAGAAGCGGGACTCTACGCCCCTGGCGGCCTCTCTGTCAAGGCCCCGGTTCGGCATTTTGCACAGTCGGGCAGGTCCGCATCAAGTTCCTTCAAGGGACGGCGCGGGCTGCTCGACTTTCGGGTCGGGCCGGGCGTATCTTCGGGCATGGCGCAAAAATTGACGCTGGGGCATTCGCCCGATCCGGATGACGCCTTCATGTTTTACGGGCTGGCCAGGAAATTGATTCCAACGGCGGGCTTCGAGTTTGAACACATTTTGCAGGACATCCAAACCTTGAACCAGCGGGCCAGGCGCGGGGAGCTGGACATCACGGCCATCAGCATCCACGCCTACGCTTATGTCAGCGCGGATTACGCCCTGCTGCCGAGCGGGGCCAGCATGGGCGATGGCTACGGGCCGATGCTGGTGGCCAAAAAACCGCTCAGCCGGGCCGGGTTGGCGCGGAGCAAAATCGCCGTGCCGGGAACGATGACCAGCGCGTTTCTGGCGCTGCAACTCTGGCTGCAATTGCCGGCGGACAAGATCAATTTCGTCGTCGTTCCTTTTGACAGGATTTTTGAGGCCGTCCATTCCGGGGAGGCGGAGGCGGGACTGATCATCCATGAAGGGCAACTGACCTGGAAGGCGGAGGGGCTGAGGGTTTGCCAGGACCTGGGGGCGTGGTGGCAGCGTGAAAACGACGGCCTGCCGCTGCCCCTGGGCGGGAACGTCATCCACAAGCGCCTGCCGGCGGCGACGCGCTCAATTGTCGCCCGGATACTGGCCAACAGCATTCAGTTCAGTCTCGACCATCGGGCGGAGGCGGTGGCCCATGCCCTGCCCTTCGCCCGGAACATGGGCGAGAAACTGGCGGATCAGTTCGTCGGCATGTACGTGAATCATTGGACCCTGGATTACGGCGAAAAAGGCCGGGCCGCCATTGAACGCTTCCTGGGCCAGGCCTACGAGCGGGGACTGATCCCACAGCGGCAGGAATTGGAATTTGTCAAACCGGCTGAACTTTAGGCTTCCGTGGAAGAATTGCGTCTCGTACTGGGCCAGTTGCTTGTTGAGCTTTTTGACGTCGGCGTCCCGGGGCAGGATGGTCACCGTCCAGTCCGGTCGCCGGGGGAATTTATCAATGGCCTCAAAGAGGAGGCGGGCGCCTTCGGTGGCCAGGGCGCAATTGAGGGCATCGGTGGCGCCAGCCCTGACGGAGACATCCCATTCGCTCGGAGACAGGAAGTTATTGATGGGCAGCAGTTTGTTGCCGGGGCCGGCCATTTTGGCGGCGTATTTCTCAAAGTGGCCCAGGTAATGATGGGAAAGATTGATGGCCATCATCATGCCAATCATCTGGTTGAAATAACCGGCCTGGTCATTGAGGACGTCGTCCTGCCAAAAGCGGGCATCGACCATGAGCGGCAACTGCATGGCTGTATCGTCGGAGGCGGAGCGGACGAGGTTTTGTGTGTATTGATCGAAGTAGCCGGGCTGAATGTGGTCAATGGCTTTGGCGTGGGCCAGACGGTTGACAAGCTCCACAAAGCCGGCCGAGACGGAGACCTGACGCAGCACCTTGGTCTCGGCCTTGCTGGCGATGGGCGTGATCTGGGGCAGGTCCTGCGGTTGCAGGGTAATGGGCTGGGGAGCCAGTTGATTGGCGAACTTGGCCGGCAGGCCCTCGGACAGATCGTTGCCCCGGTCCAGCACGACGCTGAAGCCGCCGGGATAGGTCCGCGCGGGAGGCGCGTTCTGGCCGGCGGCCCACAGGGATGCGGCGAAGAGAGCGGCTGTGATTTGGCTTTTCATTTCAGCAAGCTGCAAAAACAAGTTATGTTGACGAAGGGTTTCTTCCAACCCGCGCTCAATCCGGGGGTTCCGCTTCACGGCCTCAACAAGGCACTTCAATCGACAGGGCGCATCCTAATCGCAACGGCGCGCGCAAGGCAAGAAGGAAAACGCGGTGGATGAGCGACGGGGCGCATCTTAATCTCCGGCGAGTCTGTAGAAGACGATTTTTCGCCACAAGCGGGTCCAAGCCGGCACAAAGAGGGGGAGATGGCAAAAAGTGTGTGTGCGTTTCAAACCCGCAACATCCGCTACATCGTTGATAGCCAATGATTTAAAGTACAACAAAAAGCGCTACAAGGTTGCAACATCCGCTACATCGTTGATGGCCAAGGACTTAGGTATGACCTTTTTTGGCAATCGAGAAACAAATATTGGTTCATCATTGATAATCAATGACTTAACGCGCCGTTAAAAAAGTAGCAGCCGACGTAAGGAGGCTCTGATCATGGCCTCGTTTTGGAGGAAATTTGAGCCTCCTCACGTCGGCTCCTACAAAATCCCTGGGGAGGCGGAACAGCCGGCCTCCTCACGTCGGCTCCTACAACGCGCGAAGCGGGGAGTTGCCGGGAAAGGGAATTGGTGCCATAAAGGCGGCATGAAGTATCGGCGTTTCGGTCGGACGGAATTGGCCATGCCCGTGATCACCTGCGGCGGCATGCGCTACCAATACAAGTGGGAGGACGTGCCGCTGACGGCGGTCCCGGAGGACAACCAGGCCAACGTCGAGGCCGTCGTTCGCCGCGCCCTGGAGCTGGGCATCAACCACTTCGAAACAGCCCGGGGCTACGGCACCTCCGAAATGCAACTGGGGCGCGTCCTGCCCCAATTGCCGCGCGACAAGATCCTGGTGCAAACGAAAATCGCCCCGCAGGAAAGCGCCGCGGAATTCCTCAAGGTTTTCGAGAAGTCGATGAGTTATTTGCGGCTGGAGCGCCTGGATTTGCTGGCCATCCACGGCATCAACAACCGGCAGTTGCTGAACTGGGCAGTCAAGAAGAATGGCTGCCTGGCCGCGGCGCGGCGCCTGCAAAAGGAGGGGCGCATCCGGTTTCTGGGCTTTTCCACCCACGCCACCCCCGACGTCATCCTGGAGACCATCCACACCGGCGAATTCGATTACATCAACCTCCACTGGTATTTCGTCAACCCGCTCAACTGGCCGGCCGTGACGGCGGCGCGGAAACAGGACATGGGGGTGTTCATCATCAGCCCGAACGACAAAGGGGGCAAGCTCTACGAACCGCCGCCCAAGATGGTCCAGTTGTGCGCCCCGCTCTGTCCCATGGCCTTCAACGATCTTTATTGCCTGGCGCGGGCGGAGGTGCAGACGCTGAGTTGCGGGGCGGCGCGGCCGGAGGATTTCGACGTTCATGTGCGGGCGCTGGATTATTACGACAACATGCCGCAAACCATCGAGCCGATAGAGGGCCGTCTGCGCGCCGAAATGGAACGCGTCTTGGGAGCGGAGTGGTGCGAGCAATGGTACCGGGGCCTGCCCGACTTCCTGGAGGTTCCGGGGGAGATCAACATCATGGAAATCCTGCGGCTGTGGACCTACGCCAAGGCGCTGGATTTGGTTTCGTGGGGGAAAATGCGCTACAATCTGATGGGGCAAGGGGACCACTGGTTTCCCGGGGCCAACGCGGCCCACGTGGACGCGGAGAAACTGCGGCCGGCGCTGGCCAAAAGCCCCTTTGCGGAGCGAATTCCGGGCATTCTATCCGAAGCGCACGCCATGCTCATCGACACCCCGAAAACGCGGCTGAGCCAGAGCGATTGAGGCGGAGGGAGATGGCGAAGCTAAGGCTCGCAGCTCGGCCCCAGCTCGTTTTATTTCGCTGTTTACGATTATGGAAAACGCTCGATTTTCACCCTGGTTAGCTCATACAATCCAACTTCGCAAATGGGGAGATCAAAACAACAGCGAGCCGCCGACATCCAGAACTCGATTCGTCAAGTTCTGTTCCGGGACTGGGATCCAATTGGCGTGAACACCAATACAAGACTCAATGACGAATACGATGCTTACGTCGCACCGGTTTACCGCATATTGGTTGGCAGCCGTTCCGAGGAGGCATTAATTGCATTTCTACAAACAACGGAGTGCGACCAGATCGGCCTTAAAAGTGCCCCAGCCGAGCAACTACGTGGCGTGGCGCGAAAATTGTTGGCTTTAGACGTGAAGCTGTGAACGCACACCAAGGGCCTTGCTTTCAACACGAAATCTGATATGACACCACCCGCCTCAGAGTAGCCGGTTTTCAACCGCCCGGTGACAGAAGCATCGAATAAATCAATGGCGCCGAATAGTTTATCAATTAGGGGAAAACTGCGCCGTCTGGTATCGTAAAGAGCATGAAACCTTTAAACTATCGCAGCGTATCGGCCCGATGGCTCGTGGTCCTGGGAAGCGTGGCGATGGTGGTTGGGGCGATTGATCCGATGGAGGGATCGGTCGGGATTCTGATTGGCAGCGGCTTGGTGGCCCTGGGCACTTTCCTCGGCCAAAGCGAGCCACGGCTGGTGAGATACAGGACGTTGGTGCTCGGACTGATCGCAGTTGGGGTGGGCGCTCTGTGGGGGTTGAGTTGGGCTGGAGGCTGTGGCGGCAACTCCGGGCATTCCATGTGGTGGTCACTGCTGGTCCTGCCCTACCTGATAGGGTGGTCGATGGGGATGTGGGGGCCAGGCTCCCCGCGCTGGCTCTTGCTGCTGGGCATTCTGGCTGGCCTTTGGTATGTGACGATACTGGCCATGTGCCTGAAGGGTTCGGGTGGACACCGCGGAGCCATGATGATCATGCCAGCCGTCGTCATCGGCGCTACCGGCCTCGTGACCATTGGCGGCTGCATCAGCAAATTGAGAACCCACGTCCCCGGGCGACAATAACATGTGCGGCCCTCTCGGATGCCTCTTTCTACCAAATGAAAGATACGGATGCATGGGGGAGAGGCGCGGAAATGGCGACGCTCAGGGGAATCGGCCCCCTGCTTCTAATTCATCTATCTAGGTTGTGGACGCATTGTCTTCCCAGTGGCGTGGCGATATATTTGGGGATTCCTCCTTCCTCTGCTTCATTACTGACCTCAACTAGATCGCGCCCTTGTAGTTCGGTGCAATAGTGCTGGACAATTTGTCTCGGCACTTTGTCATTAAACTTCGACTTTTTGATTTCCTCTACAGTGCATGGGCCATGTTGAAAAATGTCCTTGAGCACGACCTTTTCCTCAAACGCGAGTGGACCCTTCGAACGTTGATTAGACTTCGTTGCCAGCAGCTCTGCTTTTTGCGCTCCAAGTCACGAAGCCCCTGGGACTCTATTTTGTAGCGGCGACGGGCGCAATTCAAACGATCCTGCTTTAAACCAGTCGCTTCCTGTGAGGTCAACCGGACACCCGGCAGTCTGTAGCCTCTGTGCCAATTCCTTACGTTTCTCTGGTGAGTTGTCTAGTCTGACGGTATGCCGCCCGATAATATCACTGAACGGGCGGAGTGCCCCAATTTCAACCAATACAGTTCTATTGGAATCATATCCCATCGCCATCCCCGACTCGAATAGAACATTTTGACGCGCTTGCCCGGTCAATTGCGTTTCGTGGATAGGATCGTCTTCGTTCCGAAATTCCGCCTTCAGCCATGCCTCGTCGTCCGGTGTCATTACTACTACAAATGCCTGCGCATCAGTAAAGGCAGTATGCAATACGTCACCGACGTAAGGATTTGGGTCTTTCGTTGCGGCGCGTGCCTTAGACCACTCCATCGGTTTGAGACCAATCGCGCGAAGGAACGTAAACATCGCCTCACGAATTGCTTCATTTCGGCCATGCACCACAAAAACAACTTGAGGGTCTCTCGCTTGTGGAAGGGCAGCAATAGTTGCTGTTTGTTGAGCTTTCGGGTTCACAGAGGTACCGCTTTCACTCCAGTACGTTTTTACTTCGTCTATCATCGCATGAAGCAGCGCATCGGCCTTTTCCAAGCCGTCACTGAACGTTCTCTCGTTAATTCCGGGGTTCGTCGCAGATTCGTAAACCGTGGCACTGAACGCGATACGCCTAAAGCCAGATAAATACTTGCTATCATTCGGAAAGATATGTTGGATTGCAGCCTCAACCTTCGGACGCCACCGCACATAATTTACATGGCCGGTGGACGGCGTCTTAAATAGCTCTGGTATCCCTGCCTTCAGTTCCTCCAATTTGTCAATCGCTTGCTTCTTATCCACAGTTGTAGCAGTTTGCAGAAAATCGCGGGCCTTGGCAAATTCATTCGGCATATCCGCAGCGTCCGCAAACAGCGGCACCCAAACTCAGGCGTTTAACGCAGTTACAACAAATTTGGCACCGGCACGAGGGACAATGCGAAAAGCGGGTGGAAAGCGAACCTGATGCGCTACCAAGCGGGCCACGGGCTTTGCAGCGTGTGAGCATCAAAACCCTTGCTTGACGCGATTAAGCCCGCTGGAGACGTGTTTTTGTTGGGCAATCGCTCGCTCTGGCCGGGGCGGTTGCTGACGACAACTGTCCAAGACGTGACGGCTAATCATCTGTGCAAGACAATGAGGCAAAATGATGGTTTCAAGGGAATTGCATATATTGAGATCTCTGATGTAAAGAGGCTCAAATTTGCTCGAAAACCCGCCACAATCAGGGACTTGTCACGGCTCGACGGAGTCTCGCCCCACCGTGATCAAATTTGCTCGAAAACAGGGCCGGAGAAGGGACAGGAAAAGGGTCAGTCCTCGGAATCAAGTTTTTGCATTTTTCATTGTTCGTGCTCGCTGATTTGTTCCAGCACCGATTTCAAGTGGCTGCGGCGCACAAGAAAATCAAGACAGCCCTTTCGGGAGGGTTCCTGGTCCACGGTTCGAGATTAAAAATTCCTCTCTTCGCGTCCAGCGGTGAAATTCACAACTCCTTGCCGCGCAAAATCTTACAGCCCATTCTCCTCAAAACTCATGGCTTTTTAAAAAATATTTAAGAAATCTGTTGACGCAATGATGCATACACTATAGTATTTATGTAGTGAATGTTTGAATATGGATGTTTGCAAATGAAAAAGTGGGAATCGGATACGGCGCCTGCAACAGGACGGGCCGCGAAGCGTCGCGCAAAGTCGCAATCTGGAGCTCCGCCTCTTCTACTGCAATGCGTCAGAATCACGCATTTTCGGCAAGATTTGGGCAGGGGGGCTGCCAATGGATTCCCCGGACAGACATTCCGATGCCCACTCTGCTTTTTCGGGGAGATTCCGAACCCTGAATTGTTGGCTGATTTCAGACCGATTCTGACCGTTTCTGACCGATTCTGACCAAAAAAAAGAAAAAATCACCCCAAACCCGCATAAAGATATGAGCCGAAATGGAAAAATCGCCATTGAAACCTCTGACGTAGGGAGGCCCAAGTTTGCTCGAAAACTAGGGCGGAAAAAGCGCTTTCCAACCGGGTCACACCATGCGCCCGGCGGCTGCCCGGCCGGACGGCGCCTGCAGAACGCGGGTCAGCATGTCGCGGTAAGTCGCCAGCGCCAGCAACGGCCAACTGTTCCGATACATGTCGTACTTCAAATAGAACACCTTCGGGAACCCCGTCCCGGTCGCTTCCGTCTCGCTCCAGGAGCCGTCGGCGTTTTGGGCGCGGACCAGGTAGTCGATGCCGTTGCGCAGACTGGGCCGGCAGGGATCGTCGAAGGCGCACAGGCCCAGAACGGCCCAGGCGGTTTGCGAAGCGGTGCTCGGTCCCCGGCCCTTGAACACCGGGTCGTCGTAGGTGTTGCATCGCTCCCCCCAGCCGCCGTCCTCGTGCTGCACGCTTTCCAGCCAGTCGCGCGCCTTGAGAATCCAGGGCTCGGACATGTCCAGGCCCAGGGCGCGCAGGCCGCGCAAGACCTGCCAGGTGCCGTAAATATAATTGACTCCCCAGCGCGCGTACCAGGAGCCGTCGGCTTCCTGATGGCTGCGGATGAATTTCAGGGCCTTCCGCACCTGCGGCTCTTCCACGCTGAAATTCAGGCAGCCCAGCAGTTCCAGGACGCGGGCCGTGATGTCGGCGCACTCCGGGTCCAGCATGGCGTTGTGGTCGGCGAACGGCACCTTCTCCATAATGCTCTTGGTGCAATCCTTGTCGAAGGAGGCCCACCCGCCGTCCTTGCATTGGAAGGTCAGCATCCAGTTCAGTCCCCGCTGGAAACAGGCGTCGCGCCGCGCCGGGTCCGAAGTCGGAATCTTGCGCAGGGCCAGCAGCACCATGGCGGTGTCGTCCACGTCCGGGTTCCATTTGTTGTTGAATTCAAAGACCCAGCCGCTCGGTTCCACCGGCGCCCGGTTCTTGAAATGCCAGTCCCCGCGGAAACGGACTTCCCGGGCCATGAGCCATTCGCAGGCCTTGACCAGGGCGGGATGGTCGCTGGCCAAGCCGGACTCGTGCAGCGCGATGGTGACGATGGCCGTGTCCCAAACCGGCGAGGTGCATGGCTCGATGCGCACGTCGTTCTCGGTTTCGTGCGTCAGTTTCTGCAATTCCTCCTCGCAACGGCGGATGAGGGGATGGTCCCTGGCGTAGCCGAGGGCCTTCAAGGCGATGTAAGAGTTCATCACGCCGAGGAAGATGGCGGCCAGGCCGTCGCTGCCTTCAAAGCGCTCCACCATCCATTCCTCCGCCTTTTTGAGGGCGCGTTTGCGGAAGGGATGGATGTTGCGCTCGGCAAAGAGTTCGGCGAATTTATGAACACCGTCCAGCCAGATGAAAAAATTGCGCCAGGTGAACCACTGAGGGTCGCGCGGCAGCAGAAGGTCGCGCTCATGGAAGCCCTGCGGATACAACTCCTCCAGGGTGACGCCGGCGCGCAGGGCGCGGGTCGGTTTGAAATGGTTGACGATGGAGAGCGGCACCAGCATGGCGCGACTCCAGGAACTCATCTCGTTGAAATTGACGAAGAACCATTTCCCGATCAGCATCACTTCACAAGGAATGGTCGGCACGTGTTTCCAAGGGAACAGGCCGAGCACGGCGAGATGGAGCTTGGAAAAAGTATTCAAGCGCGGGATGCCGCCCAGGCTCAAAGCCGTCTGGCGCGCCCGCAACATGCGCGGGTCGGTCACCGGCACCCCGGCCAGCTTGAGCGCCAGGTAGGCCTTGACGGTGGCGTTGATTTCCGCCGGGCCGCCCGGATAGATGTTCCAGCCGCCGGTGGGAATCTGCATGGCGAAGATGTGGTTGACCGCCTTGCGCTCCCACTCCTCATCCACCTCGCCGTCCCAATGCCGGAAAGCCACCACGTCCGCCACCAGGGTGCAATCGACCAACAGTTCGCCCACCCAATAACCTTCCGGCTTCTGCTCCCCAAGCAGGTAATCTTGCGACCGGCGGATGGCGGTTTCCAGTTCCGGCAGAGTGAACAAACCTGAATCCGACGCTTGCGTTGTCGCAAATTTAAGTCCCAACATTTTCATCACGCACGCTCTTCCTGACTCGTCGCCAGTTGACGACGCCTGGGCGGCAACATGACCTGTCCGCATCACTTTTCAACAAAGAAATGGCGACCCTAAGGGGAATCGAACCCCTGCTACCGCCGTGAAAGGGCGGTGTCCTAACCGCTAGACGATAGGGTCGCGTCGAGAGAGGGAATATAGACCGAAACGCCCGCAAGTCACGCGAATAAACGCGGCTGGGCTTTACGCCTGAATCATTGGCGATATGGTTGGGAATTCACCAAAATGGCGGGCCGGTTTTGGACGACACTCCGTCGGCGAAACGCCGACGGATGCGACCGGGGACGGTCGCGCTCCCCGAACAAGATACCGGGATACGCCGGAGAGGGAACAGCCAGCCTCCTCACGTCGGCTCCTACAAGACCCTCACCCTGGCCAGCGGTCGGATGAGGCAGGAATTGGGATGGGTGTTTGGGCAGCCTCCGTTGAGGCTTCGGCTGCAACATTTATTGAATCGCCCCAGCCGTGAGCGGGAATTTGGCCGGCTGTTGGCTGTGGATGGCGTGTCACACAAATGTTTCAAATTCGTCGAACGGTCGTAACATGATGGATGTTAATCTCGCAAGGATGCGGCCCGGACTTTTGAGGTCAAATCCATTGTCAATCATTTCGCCCCGTTCAGCGGGAGGACGGGCCGCGCCCGGCCGGCGCAATGCTCCCTGGCGCCGGCAAGGCTTGAAGCGCCGCCGCCAATTGCCCAAACCTTAGACCCATGTTGCTCTTTGCCATCAGCCCCCTGTTCGCCACGAGCGCGTTGGAATTCGCCATCAAGAAGGCCACGCCCGAAGGCAAGATCACGATGTCGGCGCTTCTGGTGCTGTCGCTCTTTAGCTGGACGATCATCATCACCAAGGCGCGGCAACTGGCCATCGCGCGAAAGTGGGCCAAGAGGTTTTTCGCCGCGTACGAGGCCACGCGTGATCCGCTGGAGATCAAGCGCAAGGCGGAAGCCTTCGAAGGCGCGCCGGCCTACAATCTCTACTTCCGCGGGGCGGAGGAGTTGGAATACCACTTGAAGAACTATCCGGTGCAGGTGCGGGGCCGGGCGGACAGCACTTCCGATGCGACCCTGGGGCACGGCAACACGGCGAACCTTATCCGCACGGACAACACCCGAATCAGCCCGGCTTCCTTTGAGGCGGTCAAGGTGGTGATGGAGCAGACGTCGGCGGCGGAGGCCATGGCGCTGGAACGGGGCATGATCGTGTTGTCCACGGCGGTGGCGGGCGGGCCGTTTCTCGGTTTGCTGGGGACGGTGTGGGGGGTGATGGAGACCTTTGCGGGCATCGCCAACGCGGGCGGGGCGAGTCTGACGGCGATGGCGCCGGGCGTGGCGGGAGCATTGATTTGCACCGTGATCGGGCTGTTGGTGGCGATCCCGGCGATGTTTAGTTACAATTTCATGGTCACCACGATCCGGCACATCACCAACGAGCTGGATGGCTTCGCCAGCCTTCTGGCCAACCAAATCGAGCATCGCTACGTCGATAACCGCCCGCTGGCCGATGAGCTCCGGGAATCGAATGAACTGCTGGGCAGGCGCATTATGAGCGCGCTGAATGCAAACGAAGCCGGGGCCGCGGAATTGTCCCGCCAGGCAGGATGAAGAAGTGCTCGCATACGACGCATCATTCGCTGAGCGAGTTGAACATCACGCCCTTGCTGGACCTGGCGTTCGTCTTGCTGGTGATTTTCATCATCACCACCACGCCCATCGCCAATGACCTGGACCTGACCCTGCCCGCCGCCACCAAACACCAAAAGGACCCGCCGCGCAAGGCCAACTACATCACGGTGCAGGCCGACGGAAAGATGTGGCTTAACAAGGCGTCCGTGACCGCCGCCACGCTGCCGGAAAAGCTGGTGGAGCTGCGCCTCGACGACCCCGACCTGAGCGTGATTGTGCGGGGCGACAGCAAGAGCCGGTACCGCCAGGTCCGCGCGGTGCTGGATGCCTGTCAGCAGGCCAACGTGGCGAAGGTGGACCTGGCCACCGAGGCGGCGGATGCAAAACCATGAAGAAAACATCCAAGCGCGGCCACAGCGCCTTGAACGAGCTGAACATCACGCCGTTGCTGGATCTGGTGTTCGTGCTGCTGGTCATCTTCATCATTACCACACCGCAACTGATCAACAGCCTGGACGTGGTCCTGCCATCGGCCAAGCCGCCGCCCGCCAATCCCAACGCGCCCAAGCCCGTCATCAACCACCTCGTGGTCACGGAGAAGGGTGAAGTATATCTGAACGAGGCGCTGGTGCCCGAGGGCCAGCTCCTGCCCCGGTTGCGCGCCATCAAGGCGGCCGAACCGGACCCCAAGATCGTGGTCAAAGGCGCGGACAACGTCGAATATCAGAGCATGATCCGGGTGCTGGATGCGCTGCAGCAACTGGACATCACCAAGATCGGGCTCGCCACCGTGGCGGGGCGTTGAGATCCGCCGCCGCCTTGCTTGAGCCGATTCACGGCTGGAGATGGACGGAGCCGGCGTTGGAGCGTGTGAGAAAGAATCCGCCGGCGTTGGTGGTGTCCTGAAGCATGGCTCCCACTCCTGTGTTGGTGTCGCGGAGATCGCCGTTCCCGAAGACGATGGTCACCAGGCCGGTTTTGGGATTGATGGAGCCAGCCAGGGAATTGGTCGGGAAGGCGGCCGAGTCCGCCAATTTGTTGCCGCTGACAAAGACATTGGTGAAATCCAGGAACAGATCGGCGTTGGAGATGAGCAGTTGGGCGTTGGTCAATGAAACGGCGGAGGCGCCGGTCTCCGGTTCCGTCCAAAGGGCGCCCTGGGTGAGGAGGGTGTTGGTGAAACCGTTGGTATAGAGCGCGGGAGAACGGTAGGTCTGTGGCTGCTTGATCCACGTCAGGCAATTACTCGGGGCGGCGGCCTGGAGGTTTGTCAAATTAATCCAGCCCAGCAACAGGCCGCGCCCGGCGGCGGGGGCCTTGGTGTAGAGGTCCGCATAAACGGGAATGTCGCCCGTTTGCGACACGGGGACCGTCTGGTTGCAGGGGGTTCCATCGGCCAGCGCGCCGCTGAGCGTGATAGCGCCATCATGCAGGCTGACAAGGGCGTAGCCGTCGCCCGGCGGCACAACGTTGGTGGAGGGCGCCGGCGAAAAGAGGAGGGTGTAGCGGGCCGGGGGCAGGACGTTGGAAGAGAGATTGGCGACGAGATTGGCGGTCACGCCGGATTCGGAAACCGTGCCGGTGATTTGCCGGGTTTCGGTGTCGAGAGCCAGGGAAGCTTGCAGCGGCCCGACCGAGACGCCGGCGTGGCCAGTAACATCAAACTGCGCGCGGAAGGTATAACTGGAGCCCGCCGTCAGGAACTTGCCGCTGCAGGCGCCCGTCTTGCCCAGCACCAGGTTGTAGAGCATGCCGGAAGTTTGCCGGCCGACGGCGTTGGAGGGGTAAAAAAGGCCGTTGTAAGCCCCGGCGAAGGGGGGATAGAAATTGGCGGCGAAAGTGGCTGTCAATACTAAGTTAGACTGCATGGTGAACGTCAATTGCGGGGCGCCGCTGGCCTGCAGTTCGAGGCCGCCCGCGGTGGCGACCCAATTGCTGAACAGGGAAGACGGGTTGGGGATGGCGGTGATGGTGTAGCTCTCGTCGATATTGAGCATGGCGCCGTTGGCGGGAGGCGTGTCGCCGGCCACGGAGGCTTTGCCCCGGAAGCTGCCGCTTCCAGTCCCGACGCTGTTCACTTCCAGGCGGGCAGGGACCTTGTAAAAGAAGTTGCGGGTGACGGGGGCGGATTGGTTGCCGTTGGCATCATGGCAAAAGACCGTGAAAGAATTGGGGCCGGGCGACGGCGCGAAGGTGATGGACCAGTTGGAGGCCCCCCCGGCGCCCGGCCGCAGGGTGGCAAAACCATTGGTGTTGGGGTTGGCCAGGGAACAGACGACGTTGGTGATGGGGAAATGGCCGGAGGCGGCGCCTTTGAAGACAGGGGCGGCGGTCCGCAGGTTGGGTGTCGGGGAGGAAATCGTGACGACGGGGGGAACCTGGAGAAAGGTCGCCCTCAAAGCAAGGCCCGCCTGCATTTTAAAGGAATAGGCCCGGTTGGTGATGATTGCTCCCGTGCCGTTCTGCCAGTTGGCAAAGAAGCAAAAGCGGTCCGGGTTGGCGACGAGTTTGTAGGATTCATTGACATTGAGCATGGCGCCATTGGTGGGCGGGGTGTCGCCGGGCACGGAAGCGGTGGCGGTGAATGTGCCGGAGCCATTTCCGGCGTTGGTCAGGGTAAATCGAGCCGGCACTTTGTAACAGAAAGGGCGGGAGACCTTGCGGGAGCGACCGCCCGAGGCATCCTGGCATTGCACCGTTAGAATGTTCGTGCCGGGATCGATCGTCGCGAAGTTGGCCTGCGCGAAGCCGCCCGACGGGTCCAGTTGCACTGCCAATGTGCTTTCGCCCGAGAGGTTGGTCACCAGGATGGACCAATTGGAGACAGCGCCACTGCCGGTGAACGCCGCCAGACCGTTGATCACGGAACCCGTCGAGGCGTTGGCCAACCGATACGTCACGTTGGTGATTTGGACGTTGGTTGGGTTGACGCCGGGCAGCAGCGGCGAAGCGGCTGCAGTCCCCTCGAAGACGAGCGAAGTGGCGCGTTCGCGCGCCTTTGGGGAGGAAATGACAACCTTCGGCAATTGCCGCGCCATGAAATTGGCTGTAACTACCAGATTGGTCCGCATGATAAAGCGAGCGGTCGGCTCGCGGGCGGTCGGCTGGTAGATGATGAGGCCGCCGATGTTCCAATAGCCGAACACCGATTCGTCGGGCGTGGCGGTAATGGAGTAGGTCCGGTCCTGAATGAGCATGGCGCCGTCGGCGATGCTCAAGCTGCCGGTCCCGCTCCCGGTCTTGTAAATGGCCAGGCGCGCCGGGGTCTCGTAGAAGAAGGTTCGGGAAACAGGGGGCGAAACGTCCCCCAAAGCGTCCACACTTTGCACCGTCAGGGTGTTGGAGCCGGGAGGCGGAGTGGCCGTAAAGGACCAAGTGGCGACGCGGTTGGAGCCAGCCACGATGGGGGCGCTTCCGGCGAGGACATTCGAACCAGCGAGGACGTTGCTGAAACAGTAGGTAACGTCGGTCAGGCGGGCCAAAGCAGGATTGGCGCCGGGGGCCAGGGGCGCGGGCGTGGCAGTGCCGGAGAACTGCTGCGAAGCAGTGGAGGCGCCGGGTTTTGGGGACAGGATGACGACGCCGCAGGACTTGACAGTCAAAAGCGTCACGGCGCTGGTCAGAGCGCCCCAACTGTTGCTGATGACCAGCGCGTAGGAGCCGGCATCGCCGGAAAAGACAGAATTGACCGCCAAGGCGTTGGAGGTGGCGCCGGCGATGTGAGCGCCGTCACGCAAATTATTGGTGGTATCCGGCGACTCCAGCAACCATTGATAACTCAGCGGCGCAAACCCCTGGGCCTGGTAAGACAAAGTGAGGGAAGAACCGACCAGCAGGTTGGTCCGCGCCGGGGGCGGATTGGGAGCGGGGACGAAGAACGGCGGGATGAAATTGGGGCCGTAGATTCGGAAGATGAGGCCGGACCCATTATTCGTGCCCCCGGCGGCGCAAGCGCCATAAAGATAGCCTGCATTGTCGGAGACCAGGCCGGCGGCCGGATTTGCGCCATCGGCATTATCGGAGTTGGTGTCCAAGGCGCTGAAATAGCAGGCGCCATATTCGCCCTGCGGCGTGACCCTGAAAACCGCCCCCTGCCCGTTCAACCCGTTATCCGCGGTTGTGCCATAGAGAATGCCGTCCGATCCCAGCATCAAACCGTGGGCGGCCCCGGCATTGACCAGCGGGAAGGAATAGAGGAGGTTTGCGCCGCCGGTGTTGGTGATGGCAAAAATGCAGCCGCCCTCCTGGGAGCCTCCATAAGCGCTGGCGCCATAGAACAGCCCATTTGAGCCCTGGACCAAGGCGGAATTTGGGGTGAGGACGTTGTTGCCCGGAATCACGCTATTGAATGAATAAAGTTGGGTGAACCCGCCTGTCAGGGTGAATTTGAAAAATGTGCCGGCGTTGATCGGGCCGCCTTGCTGTGTGGTGCCGTAGAAAACGCCGTCCCTGCCCAGCACCAAGGCATTGGGAACAGCCCCGTCGGCGGCGAAGGAGTACAAGTTCGTGAAAGCGCCGTCAGGAGCGATCCGAAAAACCGTGCCCGCGTCGTGCTTCCCGCCAAATTGCGTCGTGCCATAAAAATTGCCGTCGCTCCCCTGGACCAGCGCGCCCGTCGGCACCGCGCCCTCCGGGCTGGTTTCGTGGCCTTGGGAGTTGGCGCCGACGGCGGCAAAAGTGTGCAGAAAGGCAAAGGAGCCGGCGGGGGAAATCTGGAAGATGGCGCCGTTGAAGTTGGAGCCGCCGCGCTGCGTGGTTCCGTAGAGGTTTCCGTCAGTTCCTTGCGCCAATTCGTTTGGCCACAGATCGTAATAAACTTCCCCAATGTCGTTGGTGACGGGTGAGAAGGAAAACAAGTTGGAAAGGCTGCCGGCGGGGGTCAGGCGGAAGATGGAGCCAGCGCCCCAGGCGCCGCCGGCCCGGGTGGTCCCATACAGGTTGCCGTCGGCGGCCAGAATCAGGGTGGAGGATGGGGCCCGCCCGTCGCTGTTGGTGGCAGGCAAGGAACTCGCAGCGGTGAAGGAGTAAAGCACCGTGGGAGCCGCCACGGCAACCGACGGGCAGACCAGAAGGCACAAGGCCGGAAGCGCACGCCATACCCCCCAAGCCCGGCGCGCCGGGCCAAGCCGTTGAAGGAGTGATGGGCGGCTGTTGACTTTCATTACTCAAATTAATGGAAACTGCGAAGGTGAAAATTTCACCAAACCGCTTCCTGGAGTCAAGATCTGGTCGCGCAAAGGCGAAGATTTAACAGAATTGTCACAATGCAAAGTTCTAAGTCCATTATTACGAGATATTTATCAGGAAGCCAGTAACTTGTTGCACAATTGTCACATAAAACTCGCCGAGATGACACAGAAGGCCTGTATGACGACGCCTGCAAAAAGCGCGTTCAATGTAATTGACGATGAAAGTAGGATACAGATTAGCAGGAGTGATGGCTGTGGCGGCGTGCCTGGCGCTGGCCGGCAGGGCGGCGGCCCAGGTATCGGCGGACGCGCTCCTGGACAAACTGGTGGCCAAAGGCATTCTGCGGCAGGACGAGGCGGAGCAGCTCAAGAATGAATCGCTGACCAACAATGCGGCCGGCGCCAGCAATGGGCGGGGGATGAAGTTCAAGATCGGCAAGGTGATCAAGGACATGGAGCTCTACGGCGACGTGCGGATGCGCTACGAGTATCGCGCCGCTCAACTCGCGCACGAAGCGGGCGCTTACGCGGGGGCCTTCGATACGGCGGACCGCTGGCGCTTTTCGGTGCGCCTGGGGGTGCGTGGCGACCTGGTCAACGATGATTTCTATTATGGGCTCCGGCTGGAGACGGCCCAAAACGAACGGTCGCCGTGGGTCACCTTTGGCAGCGGCGGCTCATCTCCCTATAACGGGCCTTTCAGCAAGAGCGGCGACGTCATTTATCTGGGGCAGGCGTATCTGGGATGGCGCCCGGCTTCGTGGCTTGATGTTTCCGTGGGAAAAGTGCCGCAGCCGCTCTACACCACGTCGATGGTGTGGGATTCGGACATCACGCCGGAAGGGCTGGTGGAGAAGCTCAGTTTCAGGAGCGGACCGGCGGACATCTTCGCCACGTTGGGACAATTCATATACCAGGACGTCACCCCGACCAGCGCCGCGGCGATCGAGGGAGGAAACGGAAACAGCTCCTCGTATTGGCTGGGAAACTACTCCGATCAGAATGCCTATTTGCTGGCCTGGCAGTTGGGGCTGACTTATCACATGGACACCAACGTTTCGTTTAAAGTTGCGCCTGTGTTCTACCAATACGTGGGACATGGGAACGCGAGCGCCGGTTTTTATGGGCCTTTCGTGGGGCAGGGAATCAACGGATTCACCTTCAACCCCATCGGCCAACCCGAGAGCGGGACGACGACTCCCATTACTGCCACTTCCTCCTCCCTGCCTGGGGCCTACGTCTCCGGCATTCCCGGCTTCACTTCCCTGAGCTACAACCAGACCGGCATCAACAACCTGGCCATTGTGGAAATCCCGATGGAGGTCAATTTCAAGCTTTGGTCCCTGGATGCCAAGGCGTTTGGCGATTTCAGCATCAATTTGGAAGGGGATGACCGGTCGCGCGCGGCTTATACGGCCTACCCGTCCGCCTTCCCGCACGGTTTGATATTGAACCAGGACCAAGCGATGCAATTTGGGCTGGCGGTTGGGAACAATCTGGGGCTGGTCTATGGCACGACGTCGAAACGGGGGACTTGGGAGGCTCGGGCTTACTGGCAACACGTCGAACAATACGCGCTGGACCCCAACCTGCTGGATTCGGACTTCTTTGAAGGGCGGGGCAACTTGCAAGGGCTTTACACGGCGTTCGCCTACAGTTTCACCGATGCCACGATTGGCAGCTTGCGTTACGGGGTGGCCGAGCGCATCAACAGCCAGTTGGGCACCGGCGGTTACAACGCCGATTTGCCCCTGCCGAACCCGATCAACCGCTTCCAAGTCATGCAGGCGGACCTGACCTTGAGGTTCTAGCAGGACGCTCCTGGATCATTCCGGCAGGAGCACGGTCACCCGGCCTTGGTACTCCATCAACTGCGCCTTCTTCTTCTTGAGCGGGTCATTGTCATCTCCGGCGCCGCTGGACACCAAGTCGGAATTGGCTTGGGTTGTCTGGTTGACCTGTTGGGTGGTGGCGGCGGCGGAGGCGGAGCTGCTGCCCGTTGGGGCGGAGGGAATAGCCGCTCCGGTCTGAGTGCCACTGGCGGAGACGCTGCCGGCGGAGAAGGCGGCGGCGGCATCGGAAGTGGCGCTCACACTCACGCTCTGCGAGCCCACAATGGTGCCGCTGACCGATTGGCCGGCGTTGACGGTGGCCGTGCCTTGGGACAGGACCGTTGCGGTGATGTTTTGCTGGGCATTCAAGTTGGCGCTCAAGCTGGCCACGAACACGCCATTGATATTGCCCGTGGCCGTCGCATTGACGTGGCCGCCCACAACGCCGGACCCGGCGGCGTTGACGCTGCCCACATAAGCGACCGAGCCGTTGGGGTTCCGGCTGCCGGCGTTCAAATTGATGGTGGGGTTGTTGTTGGGCGCCACCGGGCCGAGGGCAAGCTGCATGATGCCACCCTTGCTGGCATCAATGTCGCCTTCGGGCGTATCCACGGTGATGTTCCCCACGTGCTCCAGATTCTCGCCATTACCCGACTGGGGGAGACTGGTGGCAATGATGCCGCTGCCCGGTATCACATCGCTTACCGACGGCGGCACGTGCCCCCGCTGGCCCGGATAGTACTTTTGCACCAGGGCAGAGCCAGCGACGCCTGTGCCGGCATTGACGTTGCCGTGCAAGGACTCGACAAAGATGTTGCCCCCATCGTAGGCGGCGATGCGCGAGCCATCCACATTGATGTTCCCCTCCGCGATGACGTTAATGTTGCCTTGCCAGAGGCTGACGATGCCGAGGGGTATTTGGCCGTTGGAGGCGGGGACCAGCAGCGAGCCAACGTCAATGGAGCCGCCGCAGGTGATGTTGATGTCCCCGCCGTAGCCGGACTCCACCCCGGTGGCGATCATGTTGAAATCCCCGCTCGTGGTGATGTCGATGCCCGCGCCGCGCGCCGTAAAAGGGATCAGCGCCGGATTATTCTGGAAACCGACAGACGTAATGCCGCTCCCGTTTCCCAGGTTGATCGAAGCGGCGCTGACGCGTAACGTTCCCGGGCCGGCCACGCTGAACCCCCCTTGTGCCGTCGTCGATTCGTTCTGACTCTCCGTGTAGATGGTCTTGATGGTGGCGGCATCCAGGAAAGGGGTTGTCATGGCCAGCAAGGCCTGCTCCGTGCCGGAACTCATCTTGCCCTTATACTCCAGGCCGCCGGTTGCGGGATTGTATATGATTGCGGCCCACACGCCACTCAGATCGGAGTTGTAATTGGGATTCGGAATCTGAGCGCCACCCGGCCCGGTAATATTCTCCTGGGTCAACAAGTCCAAGGCCGCTTTATCCGGCGTCTCCCCGCGGGGCAGAGTCACGATGACATAGTCGGTGTGATTGAGGATTTGGCCGCCGGCGGAGATGACGCTGGTATCGGTGGGCAGGAGATTCTGGATCGTCGCGGTCGAGTCAATAATGTCGCCCGTCACATACATCTCCACCGGTTTCGGGGAAGAAAGGGACAAGTCGTACACCGAGCCGCTGATATTGATCTGCACGGGATTCGGGTCATTTAAATGCAGCACGTTGTCGTTGGCGCCCGAGGTGGTGAAGTCTCCGCTCGTCTTCCACTGCTTGGCCGTGCTGTCGGAGATCGTGATGGCGTTGCCGTTGGCGGTATAGTTGCCGCCGCCTGTGGTGGTCATGACGAGGTTCCCTGCCGGCGAAGGGAACAAAATGAGGCTTTGGTTGAGTATGATGCCGCCGGCCCCGGCTTGAATGGTCAGAGTGGGCGGGAAAATGAGGCCTTCGGAGGTGTTGGCCGCAGGGCCAGTGATGGTGACCTGCTCCGCATTCAGAGTCACGTAAGACAGAGGATCGTAGTTGAACAGGTATTTGTCCGGATTGGAGGAGCCGGGCGGCGGAATATAGTCGTTAAACACTCCATTGGGATTGCGCACTTCCTGAAGATAAATGTGGTCCGTGGCGGTGACCGTCCAGCCGCCCTTGATCAGGCTCAAGGCCAGGGCGTTGGCGCTGCCCGAACCCGCATTGGCGGCGGTGATGGAGCCGACGCCGTTGGCCAGCACATAATGCCCGGTCACATTGCCGCCCGCAATCAGAGTGACGTTGCCAGGCTCATTCCCAAAAGCGCCGCTGCCAGAATCAGAATAGGTCGCCCCACCACTGGAAGTGCCGGGCTCGATATTGCCGTGGGGGGCCTGGATCGTCACATCTCCCCCGCTCGCCGTGCTGATGCCTCCCAAGAGAGTGTCAGGGGTGGCGCCCGTTGAACTGAAGAGATAACCGTGAGTGCTGCTGCCGTAATAGACGGAGCCGCCCGCCGCCAGGACAGTGATGGAGCCGCCGGTGAGGTTGCCAGGAAGGCTGGAAACCAGTTCGGGCGACACTGTGCCGTCCGCATTAGGCTCGTTCACGATCCCGGTCACAATCCCTCCCAAACCGCTTGTAGTCCCTCCCGACGTCACTGTGACACTATTGCCCGCCTGGGCGTTGATGCTGCCGTTGGCCGTTTGCAGCACGGCGCTGCCCTTCAGCGTAATCGACGAACTCCCGGAGGTGGAAATGGCCGCGACCGTGTTCCTGCCAAAATCACTGACCCCGGCAGCCAGGTTCATGTTCCAGTTCAGCCCCGCCACAATGCCGCCGCCCGACGCTATGGTGATGTTGTTGGCCGCCTGCAAGGTGATGGGGGTGGGGGCGGGAACATCAGCAAGATCCCATTGCGTGGGGCCCAAGGCGATGCTCTGCCCCACAGCTTGCAAAAGAATGGAGCCGCCGCCGGACTGGATCGTTCCCGTGCTGCCCGAGGCGGTGCTGATGCTGATGGCGCCCCCGGCAATGAGGGTGACGTTGCCGCCATCGGTTTGCAGGCTCGCGTTCTGGGACAGAGTGATTGAACTGCTGTTGGCGGTATGGGTAGCCGTGACGCTGGTGTACGAAACCGCGGGAGGAGTGCTGAAGTTATTGACGCCCGCCATCAGGTTGACACTCCAGTTCTGCCCCGCCGCGAGGCTGTCGCCAGTGTTGAAGGTGATGTTGTTGCCCGCTTCCAGCGTCAGGCTTGTCGCGCTGGGGCTGTCCGGCAACGTCCATGAAGTGGCCAGCGTGATGTTCTTGGAAGCTTGCAGTAGAATCGCGGAGAAGGAATTGAGCGAGTTGACGTTCAACGTCAAGGTCCCGCTCGCCGGCGAACTGCCTTCCAGGATGGTGCCGGAACTGGCGGAGGACCCCGAGCTGCTCAGCGTGATGTTCTGGGGATCGAGGGACAATTGCCCATCCTTGAACCCCGGCTGCGCGCCGGCGTTCAGGCTCGAATTCAAGGAAAGCAAGTTGGGCGCACTGACTTCCATGCTGCCGCCGTCGCCGCCCTGCGCGCCGCCCGCGGCGCTGATCCGGCTGCCCGCGTTGTCGCTGAACGAGCCCCCGGATTTGATGACGACATCGCCCCCCGCGCTGACGCCGTTTGCGTCCCCGTTGGCCTGGACGACGGAGGAACCGCCCAATTGGATGTCCTGGGAGGCGTAGAGTTCGATCACGCCGTGGTTCTGCCGCACGGAATCGGCCTGGATCACGCCGCTATTATTGACGGTTTGGGCCTGCAACAGGACCCGGCCGGCGTCAGCCACCACCTGGCCCTGGTTGTTCACGCTGCCCGCCGGCAGTTTGACGGGGGCCGACAAGCTCAGGCCGTCCGGCCGTTGGGAAAGCAGCACCTCCTGGCCCGCCACCAGCGCGGCCGTGCCGCCCGGCGCCGCGATGGTCCCGTGGTTCCCGATCTGTTTGGCGATCAAATAGAGCGAGCCGCCCGAGGCCGTTTCCAAAGTGCCGTAATTGACAATCGGCGTCGCCGCCGGCGGCCCGTCAAAACTCCAGCCGGCGCCCCCGCCCGACGACCACGGGTTGATTGCCGCCGTCGTCACCACCAGCCCGCCGGCCTGGACAAAGGCATTGGGGCCGAAGTAAAAACCCTTGCTGTTTTCCAAAACGACAATGCCGTTGGCGCGCAACGAACCAAATATGGCGGAGGGGCTGGCGTTGTTGATGTTGTTGAAGACAATGGACGCGGCGGAAGGCTGTTTGAAGATGGTGGTTTGACCCGAAGCGATGTTGAAACTGCTCCATTGCAGGGAGGCGGTCTGCGAGGTGGTGATCTGCAAGGTGTTGCCCTGCTGGCTGGATTGGGCCGATCCTGAAAGGACGGTCATGCCCTGCGGGTTGGCGCACGCCGTCCCGCCGGCCAGGGCGAGACAGAGGGGAATCAAGGCCGGAAAAGTTTCCGCCCTGCCTATCCGGATGAATTTCTTTTTCATCAATGCGACGTGGTGGTGAAACGACTCGATCTAAAGCTGCGCGCTGACACTGAACATGATCCGCTCATGGCCGGAAACGGTAAAGGCGCTGTCGCGCAGGGGCCAGGCGACGATGAGGTGGCTTTCCACATGGGAGCCAACATGGAAATTGAACCCCACTCCGGCGCCCCACAAGGTCTGGTTGGAGTACGAGGCGGCGGCCTTGTCCTGCTCATAGCCTTCCCCGTAATCGGTGAAGGCGGTGACCTGAGCGCCGAACTTCAAGGAGTCGGCCCCGCGCCAATAGAGCGGCGAGCGCAACTCAAATTGCCCCACCCATCCCGAGTCCGCATAAAACTCCCCCTCCCGATAGCCCCGAACGCTGGCATTGCCGCCCAATTCGAACTGTTCCAGGTTCAGCAGCGCCTCATTGGCCCACTGACCCGACATACTGGCATAGGCGGTGAAGTTATCGGGCAGGACCTGCGTGCGCGACAATTGCGGCCGGACCGCCACAAATTCGGTTGTGGCCTCCGGCGAGTAGGCGATCAGCGATGGGAATGGTTTGTTCCTGGAAAGTGTCCCGCCCGTTCCCGCCACCAGGGAGACGCCGCCGTCGAATTCGCTCGAAAGTTCACTGGGCCGCCCGAATTGGCCCCAACGATCCTGGCGCGATCCGGTCCAGCCCAAAAAGAGCGGCGTGTAATTCAAAGAGGGGAAAGTCTCTGGCTGTGGTATGGGAATGTTCTTGATGGTCACGGTGGGCGGGCCGCCTCCGGGGCCGTGTGTCAATGTTTCGGTGGAGTAAAAGACATTGGTCGGCATCGTCACCACCTTGTCGTCCTTATAGTCCATCCCCACACTCCAACTGGAGCGGACGCCTGCCCAAGCGGGCAACGGGAAGGTGAATCTACCCCCGGCTGTGCCTTGCGACGTGTACTGCTGGGAAATGAGCTGTTGCGAGACGCTCAAGAGATTGGTCTGTCCACTTGTTTCGCCAAAAACCGGATTGACCGGCCCATAAAGGGTCGGCCCGGTGGTGGAGCGGGAGGCATAAGCCGTGAACTCCGGGCAGCCCGTGGCGGGAGGCGGCACGAATTGTTTGGTCGTCTCGTTGTAGCCAAAATGGGTTTGGTCTTGGGCAATTTGCTGCTCGACCGCCGCAGGGGGCCCCAGGGGCGCCCGGTAGAACGCGCTGTAATAGGTCACTTCCGGGTCATCAACCGGGAACAATGACAGGTGCGTGACATCCCCTTCCGTCGATGGCTTCATCTCTTCGGGACTGAAGCCGTACTGAAGGCCGAAGCTGTGGTTCAACTGCCAGAGGTTGTTATAAGTGGCGTTGGCGTTGATCCGCAACTCCGGCGTGCCCGGCGGACTGTAATTGTCCAGGTCCACCCGGCCATGCAGGGGGAGCCGGTCATTGACATCCAGGATCAGCGCCGTGGTGCCTGGCTCAAGTCCCGGCCGCACTTCCGGCGAGATTTGCCGGTCGGGGTTGGAGTTGGCCCGATCCAATTCGGCTTGAAACACCTTCGCGTTCAGCACGCGGTTGCTGGGAGTGAGGGACCTCACGTAGGGCAACGCCGCCATGATGTTATTGGAGTTGAAGTAGCGGCTGTGCTGAATCTTGACCGCCGTCACCTTCCCCTCTGTGGCTTGAAAGAAGATGACGCGGTTAGTGACCTGCTGGGGGGGCACGGAGACTTTGACGGTGATAAAGCCGCGCTGGAAATACTCTGTTTGCAGAACGGCCATGGCGTTGGTGACCTGGCTAATCTCCACGACCTCGCCGGTGTAGGGGGCAAGAATGCGGGCAATGACGTTGCTGGGCAAGACTGTGTTTCCCAGCACTTCGTAGTGGTCCACCTTGAACTTGAGCGGGGGTTTGGCGGCGGTGGCGGACGCTGCCGGCTGGGTGGGGCCGCCGGCAGCGACCGCCGGCGCTCCCAGACTATTGCCAACGCCCAGAACACCGCAGAGCAGGGACATCACGGCCGCGGTGATTTGCAGCGGCCTGGCCCGCGACGGGCGTCGCGGCGACGCCATTTGGCTTTCCCGCCACTCCGTCGGCGTCATGTGAAACTGCCTTTTGAACACGAAATTAAAATGAGCCAGCGACCCGTGCCCGCTCTCCAGGGCCACGTCGATGATCTTGCGGTTCCCCTGCCGCAGCAACTCGCACGCCGTCCGAAGCCGAAGATCCGAGACAAAGGAGACGAAGCCGGTCCCGTATTCCGACCGAAACATCCGGCCGGCGTGGCGCTGGCAGCAATGCAACATCCGGGCTATTTCCCGGAGCGAGAGATTGGAAAGCTCCGACTCCGAAATCTGGCTGATGAGTTGCCGCAGTCTGCGCCTAGCCTCCTGCCGGCTGTCCTCATCGCGGCTGGACTTGTGCAACGCCTCTTCCAATGGCGGTCCGATCATTTCCGCAAATGTCTGCGCGACGGCCAGGCGGCCGGACAACGAGAGCCTCGCTTCCTGCGCCAGCAACCGCGTCAGCCGGTCAGCCAGGGGATGGCCGGCTGGCAGCGCCAGGAACGGAGCGCATTGCCGCGCCACGTCCGTTTCCAAAAACTGCCGTTCCGGGGCGGTCAAAAAGCCCATCAAGGCATTGAGGCGTATCGTCATCCCGCGAAACAGCGCCCGCCCCAGCACGCTCGCCCTCACTGTCAATTGCGCCTTGGGCGGACAGAGCATCACGCCGCCCAGCGGCAATTCCTTGTTCCCCTTGTTGTCAAAGGCATAGGCAATGCCCTCCCACAACTGAAGAACCACCCAATCCGATGGCGCCAGGGTCCATTCAGCGCCGTTCGGAATAATTCGCTCAAACCTTGTGAGAGGGGCTGGGATGGCCGCCGGGGCCGGTCTGATCAACTTCGCCATATCGTGTCGAGCGTCCAGAATACCGGAAGCAATCCGGGGCTGTGTGACATTCGTGTGAAAATGTGTTTGCCAGGAGCCGGGCCGGCGGACCGCCTCCGGGACATCCGTCCTGCGCTCTTTCAGGAATGCTCCGGGAGCAAAGAAAAGGTGCGGACCCCTGCGGGTCCGCACCCCATTCCATTCCCAACTTGGGGGAATTCGGTGTTGGAACTATGGCTAGTAGTTGCCCTGGGTGAGCGGAATGCCGTCGCCGCCTTCGCGATTGACGTTCATGTTGCCGATCAGAATCGCCGTCTGGGGCGATGTCTGGCCGATTTCATATTCGAGGGCCGAGACCAAGGCCGGCGCAATATCCGCGACGATGACGCCGCTGACTGAATCATTGGCGTTCGAATACAGATGCTCATAACTCCAGTCATCATACCGGCCGTTGATCACGGCGTTGATGTCGAAGGTCGTGGCGCCTGACACCGTCTGGGTCGGGCCAATTTGTGGAGGAACGCCCTGGTAAGTGAGGAACGCGGCGCCAGTGTATTGCAAGCCGCTATAGGCGTCCGCGAAGGACAAATAGGACACCGCAGGACCGTTCGTGCAATTCCCATAGGCGAGGGCATGGGCCACTTTGCCGCCCGAGCTGTAGCCGCTGTCGTGAGGCCCCTGGCTATCAGCGGGAGCGAGCGCCCAAGGGAATCCGGCGGCGAGCGTGGCGGGGTCCGTGGTGTTGCCGTTGATGGTGTATTGGATGATAGGCTTGAAGGTTTTCCACTGGCCAAGTTGCTGGGAAGTAATGCGAGTGCCGGAGGAATTGTCACGGCCGGTCAGAACAACAGGGGTATTGCTGTCCCCGGCATTGCCTGTGAAGCAGTTCAAGGTCACGAAGCCTTGGTTAAACAGGTTCCAAATATTGTTCTGGTTGATGTTGCTGCAACCGTCGTCAAAGGCAGCGCAATTGGCCGCCCAGAGGAACGGCTGCACCGCGACGCCTTCACCGACATTGGTGGCGTCCGGGGCCACAATCTCATGGAGGATGGGGATGCCATTATAGATGGTGGAGGCCTGCTGGATGTCCGAAAACGCAAGGTCATCCGGATGCGAGACTGTGGTGGTGCCGTCCGATTGAAAATAAACCTGGTTGACGTTGTTTTGAGCCGCATTGACTCCCTGGACCGAACCGTCGAAGGAGCAATGGACGCAAACGGCGATCTCGGCCGGGGCCGGGATGGTCAGGTGGCCGCCGGTGTGGTCCGCAATGGTGCCATTGAAGGTCCAAGTATTGCCGCCGGAGGTGGCGCTATTGGCAACGGTCAAGTTCAGGTCCTTCAAAGCATTGTAAACCTGGGGACGGAAGGCCGTGGAGCCATTGATAAATACGTCTTGCACAGCCTGGGCGGAGATGCCGAGGCCGAAGAGCAAGGCCAAAGCACTGAGTGTTTTGTTTGTTTTCATATTCGCTTTTCTTTCTTTCTAGTTGTTTTTTGTTGAATCAGAATCGGTTGAACTTCTTTATGATTTTAGTTTTCGGGTTGATTCTCTCCTGGGCCGCAAGAGAGAGGAATTGCATTAGGGATTCACCAGGCGGAAGAACAAATTGCCCGTGACCGGCGTGACCGCGACGCTGTTGGAGCTGTAACCGGTGGTGACAAGGCTGGAGCATGTGAGCCAGTTGGTCGGGTCAATGAAACCGTCTGGAAAATTATTCGTTTGCACTGTAAACAACCCGACGTTCGGCCAGGAGACCGTGGCCAAGGTGCCATCCGGGGAGAGGGCGATGGTCGGACTCGGTGGAGTGGAGATCGCATTGGCCGGGGTGAAATCAATTTCGCCGTCGGCTTGGAAGGTGAAGAAGCCCAAGTAGGTGTCGGAGCCGGTTCCCCTTACCGGCACTTTCCAAAAGGCGGAATAATTGGTCGTAGAACCGTCACTGACGTTCTCCAGAGGGCCGTTGAAACCGTTGATGTTTTCGGCGCCGCCGAGAGTGATCTGATTATAGACGCTCTGGCTGGTCTCTCCCTCTAATTGGTAGCTGAACTGATTGCCGGAAGGCACGGCCACAATGGGATCTGTGCCGCCCAAGGCCGTGACCAGCGTGAGGTTGCCTAGTTGGCCGCCGGCAGCGCCGAGGCCGATTTCCGAAATCGCTGTCGCCGCTGTGTTCCCCTGGGAGGGGGAGGGTTGCTGAGGGGCTGTGCAGTCAACCCTTGTCTCGTACACAGTATTGTTCGAGGCACAGAGCGCCAAGGCTGAAAAGCCGATGAGGCTGTCACTGCTGGGCAAGCCGTTGAGGCCCGCCGAGCTGGTCAATTCGTCGATGCTAAACAGGGGGGTGTAGCCGGGGGTGGCGGGACTGGCGCCTGTATCCAGCACAATGGTCGTTCCGATGCTGCTGGCAGTGGCGAGGAAAGTGGTCACGGGACCAAGGTCAACTACCACGTCGGGTTCGCTGGTGGGGGCGCTGACATTGCGGAAGCAAAGGAGAAGGTCCCCGTTGGTAGCCCTGATGGGGCTTGGGTCTTGCGCCATCGCTTGGGAGATCGCAAACAGCGAAGCTCCTGCCATGGCGATAATAATTGATTGTTTAGTATTCATAGTATCTGTTTTTTCGTTGGCCTTTTGAGGGCCGGTTTTTTATCCTGACTGATCTTCAGCGCCACAAGGCGCGCTGTAACATCGCTTTCGGTTTAAGGCAATTTGGGCCTGTTGATTCGGAACATCTATACCTCACGCGTTCCTTCCTAAACGTGCGCTGACTATACGGCTTCAAAGAATTCCTTCGTCCTGAAAAGAGACTTGCCCTGATGAAAAACGGATATGGCCCGCCCCGCTTGAAACCTGCGTGGAGCCAGCAACTTGCAACAACAATTTGAAAATGAAACGCCTCGCCGCCCGCAACCTGGCGTCGCGTTCAGCTATTCTTCACATTCGGGAGGAATTTGTCACAATCCCCGGCCTGCGCCGGCTCAATTATGACATTTGGGTGACAAATCCATTTGTCATTGAACTGCCCGCGCTCCTCCTGCTTAACTGAAGCTGATAAATTTGTCACTGCTCGAATAGCACTTATGCGCCGACCGGCTGAATCTCCAACATCTCCGTCAAGCAACCCAACCGGCGACGCCAGGCGGCAGAATCGCTGGATGGCGGCGGGACTTTGCCTGGCGCTGGCCGTCATCACCTTTGCGGTCTTTGGCCAGACCTTGAGCCACAAATTTATTGACTACGACGACAACCTCTATGTGGGTGAGAACACACACGTCCAGGGCGGCCTGAGCCTCAAGGGAATCACCTGGGCGTTTACCCACGCGGACTGCCATTTGTACCACCCCCTGACCATGCTCTCCCTCATGGCGGATTATCAACTCTACGGACTCCGCGCCTGGGGGTATCACCTGACCAATCTCCTGTTGCACACCGCGTCGGTCCTGCTGCTGTTCCTGGTTCTGCGTCAGATGACGGGCGCGTTGTGGCGGAGCGCGTTGGTGGCGGCGGTTTTTGCCGTTCACCCGCTGCGGGTGGAATCGGTGGCGTGGGTGGCGGAGCGGAAGGACGTGCTGAGCGGCCTGTTTTTCATGCTCACCCTGGGCGCTTACGCCCACTGCGCGCGCAAGCCAGGCTCGCCGGGCCGGTACGGGATGGTGGCGGGGGCGTTTCTGCTGGCGTTGCTGAGCAAGCCGACGGTCGTGACGTTGCCGGTGGTGTTGCTGCTGCTGGATTACTGGCCGCTGCGCCGCTTCGAAACGCCGGGCCGGCTTGGGCGGCTGGTTCTGGAAAAAGTTCCCTTGCTGGCGCCGGCGTTGGGGGTCTGCGCGGTCACGGTTGGAGTAACGCAAAAGCTGATGGTTCCGGCGGAGGATGTCTCTGTGGCCGGGCGCATCGGAAACGGCTTGGTTTCCTATGCGGTGTATCTGCGTCAGATGGTTTGGCCGGAAGGCCTGGCGGTGCCGTATCCGTATCCGCGCCACGGATTGTTGCCATGGGAAGTTGTGTTGTCCGGGACGCTGCTGGCCGCTTTGTGGGTGGGCGCGTGGTGGCAGCACCGCCAGAGGCCGTGGCTGTGGGTGGGATGGGTTTGGTATGGGGTGATGTTGCTGCCCATGGCAGGATTGTTCCAAATCGGAGACCAGGCGCATGCCGATCGCCATACCTACTTGCCGCAGATCGGCATTTATCTGGGGCTGACGTGGCTGGCGGCGGAATGGGGAGTGAAGTGGCCGGCGCGCCGGGTGGTTTTTGGCGGACTTGGCGCAGCTCTGCTTGTTGTGCTTGCTTGTTGCGCGCACCACCAGGCCGCGTATTGGCGCAACGACGAGTCGCTGTGGCGGCATGTCCTGGCCTGCACCGGGGCGAACGTTTTTGCTCACAACGGCCTGGGGCTGGCCCTGGATCGCAAGGGAGACCGGGAAGGGGCCATCGAGCAATACCGCGAGGCCCTGGAGATCGATCCGCGCTGCGCCGAAGCCCGCCTGAACCTGGGCGTTGTGCTTGACAAATGCGGGCGCAGGGAGGAAGCCATTGCGCAATACGACAAGGTGCTGGAGATCGATCCCGAATCCGCCCAAGCGCGATACAACCTGGGGCTGGCCTATTTCAGAATGGGAGACATGAGCCAGGCGGTGGCGCAGTACCGGCAAGCCCTGGCGATCCACCCGGATTATGCGGAGGTCCGAGGCAATCTGGCCGCGGCCCTCTTTGCCATGGGCGACGTGGACGGCGCCATCATCTGCTATCGGCAAGCCATCAAAGCCAGTCCCCGTTCCGCCGACGATTACGTCAACCTGGGCCTGGCGTATTTTCAGAAAGGTCAAAGCAAGGAGGCCGTGGATGCCTGGGAACAGGCCCTGGCCCTCAAGCCGGACCAGGCCAGCGTGCAGAACAACCTGGCGTGGCTGCTGGCTACGGTTCCCGAAGCCGGCCTGCGCAATGGCGCGAAAGCCGTGGGATTGGCCGAACAGGCGAGGCAGTTGAGCGGAGGCGCAAATCCGGTGGTGTTGCAAACGTTGGCGGCGGCTTACGCGGAAACCGGGCGTTACGGCGAAGCGGCCGCCACGGCCCGGCGCGCCCTGGAGCTGGCGGAGGCGCAAAAGGACGGCGACCTGGCCGGCAGATTGCAGGATCAAATCAAACTCTACATGGCGGGCAAACCGCTGCGGGAGGCGCCACGACCGGCCGGCAACTTGAAAGCCAAAACCTGAAAACGGAACCTTGAAGACGACGCCAAAAACGGGGAAAGCGCAAACGTGGCAGGCGGCTGGCGTGTGCCTGTTGCTTCTGCTGGCGGTTTGGGCCGTTTTTGGCCAGACGGCGGGATTCCGGTTCGTCAATTACGACGACCAAATCTACGTCTATGAGAACCCGGTCGTGCAGCAGGGGCTGACGTTGAAAGGAGCGCTCTGGGCGTTGACCTACGGCGAAATTGGCCACTGGCACCCGCTGACCTGGCTGACTCACATGGCGGACTGTCAAGTGTACGGCCTTTGGGCGGGGGGCCATCATTTGACCAACGTGGCGCTGCACGCGGCCGCCTCGGCGCTTTTGTTCCTCGCCCTGCGCTCCATGACGGGAGCCTTGTGGCGGAGCGCCTTCGTGGCGGCGGTGTTCGCGGTCCATCCGTTGCGGGCGGAATCGGTGGCGTGGATCTCGGAGCGCAAGGACGTGCTCGGCGGGGTGTTTTTCATGCTGACGCTTTGGGCCTATATCGGCTATACGCGTCGGCCCTCGCGGGGGCGCGGCGCGGCGGTGGCGCTGTTGTATGGTTTGGGGCTGCTGTCCAAGAACATGCTTGTGACACTGCCGTTTTTGCTGCTTCTGCTCGACTGGTGGCCGCTGCGGCGGATGAAAGGGGCGGCCGAGGCAACGGCGGGGTTGCAGAGTCCTGGCATTGCGTTTTGGGGGCTGGTGCGGGAGAAAGTTCCGCTATTTGCGCTTTCGTTTGGCTCCTGCCTGGCCACTGATCTTGCGCCGGAAAAGATCGGAAGCATGGGTCGTGTTCCGCTCGCGGTGCGCGCCGGCAATGCCGCAGTGTCGTGTGTCACCTATCTTCGCCAGTTGTTTTATCCCTCCAATCTGGCCATTCCCTATCTTTATCCTCCCGGCGGCATTCCGGCTTGGAAAACCGGTCTGACGCTGGTGCTGCTGGCGGGGTTGACGGCTTTGGTGCTGGCGTGCCGGCGAAAGTGTCCCTATCTCCTGGTGGGCTGGTTCTGGTACCTCGGAATGCTTGTCCCGGTCAGTGGGATTGTTCAGATCTCCTATTACGCCCGCGCGGACCGCTATACCTATCTGCCGGGAATCGGTCTGGCATTGGCGGCCACATGGGCGGTGGCGGATTGGAGCACGGGGTGGAAATATCGGCGGGCGGTTCTGGGCGGTTTAATGGCGGCGGTGGCTGGCGCCTTGATAATGCTGGGGCACCGTCAGACTTCGTATTGGCGAGACAACGAATCGCTGTGGACCCGCGTGCTGGCCTGCACCTCCGGCAATTGCGTGGCTTATAACTGCCTGGGCACGGCGCTGGCTGCCAAAGGCCAGAATGACCAGGCCATTGACCAATATCGAAAAGCCCTCGAGATCAAGCCGGATTATGCGGAACCGCGGAGCAACCTGGGATTGGCTTTGTTCAACAAGGGGGAAAAACAGGAAGCCATTGCGCAATACCGCGAAGCCCTGGACATCTCGCCGGATTTTGCGGACGCCCGGAACAACCTCGGAGTGGCTCTTTTCGACAAGGGCGACAAGGCGGAGGCCATCGCCCAATATCGCCATGCCCTCCAGATCAAGCCGGATTATGCGGAGGCGCGGAGCAACCTGGGAGTTGCTCTGTTGGACAAGGGAGAAACGGAGCAAGCCATAGCCCAATTTCGCGCGGCCTTGGAGATCAATCCCCAGCTGGGCAAAACCCGCCGCTGCCTCGGCCTGGCCCTGCTCCGCAAAGGCGACTTCGACGAGGCAATGGCTTGCTTCCAGAAAGCCGCCACCGCCAGTCTGGCTCCGTTCCAAAAATGGCTGAACCTCGGTGATGATTTGTCGCAGGAAGGAAATGTGGATGACGCCATTATCTGTTACCAAAAGGCCCTAAAAACCAATCCCGCCTCCGCTGATGCCTGCGTCAGCCTGGGGCTGGCATTCTTCCATCAAGGGCAAATCAAGGAGGCCATGGGCGCGTGGCAGCAGGCCTTGGAAATCAAGCCGGACCAAGCCGTTGTCCAGAACAACCTGGCGTGGCTGCTGGCCACGACGCCGGAAGCCTCTCTGCGCGATGGCGCAAAGGCGGTGAGATTGGCCCGGCAAGCCAATCACTTGAACGGAGGCGCAAATCCCATCGTCTTGCAAACACTGGCCGCGGCTTACGCGGAAACGGGGCGATACGGCGACGCGCTGGCTACGGCCCGTCGCGCCCTGAAGATGGCGGCGGCTCAAAAGAGCGGCGACCTGGCCAACGCATTGCAGCAACAGATCAAACTCTACGAGGCCGGCCAACCGATGCGCTCCGGTCTGGATCGGCCCGGCGAAACGGACTCCCGCCAACGGTAGATTGACACACAATCGTAACTTGGCCTTTCTGCATGGCGTTCATACAGTCCTTTCCTGTTGAGGTTTGAATTGCGCGTCAGATAACAATTGCATCAAGATGGCTCGCCCATGTTAGTCGGAACACAACAACGGAAACGCACCAACTCCACCAAGGTGAACCTCCTCATCTCGATGGTCTTTCACGCTTTGGTGGTGGGCACGTTGCTTTATGTGGCCGCCCGCGAAGGGTTGCTGGGCAAGCAGGTCAAAAAAATCGCCGTCGAGATGATCAAGGAGAAGCAACTGGAAAAGCCCAAAGAGCCGGAGAAACCCAAGGAAATCGTTCCCAAGATGGACATTCCCAAAATGGTCACCGTCGCAAAGACGGAGGCGCCCAGAGAGACGGCCGCTCCGCCTCCCTCCTCGGCCGCGCCCCCCGCCGTGGCGCCGCCGGTGGCGGACCTGCCTTCCTTCACTTTCGAGGGCGGCAAGGCCGTGGTGAGCAGTTCGGACCCCGTCCTGCTCTACAAGGGGCTGGTGGAAAACGCCCTGCGATTCAATTGGGAACGCCCCAAAGGCATGGACGACCACACCAACACGGCGGAAGTGGAGCTTGCCGTGGATAGAGACGGCCAGATTTCCAATCCGGTCTGGAAGAAAACGTCCGGGCAAAAGAAATGGGACGAATCCGTGCGCCTGGCCATCGCCAACACCGCGCGGCTGGGCCGCCCGCCGCCCACCAATTTCCCCCCGCGCGTGGTGGTTCGTTTTGATGTTGAGGGCATGATGCCGGTCGCCCAATGACGGCGCCTGCCCTCTCAAGCTAATCCACGCCCAAACCGCCATCTCGCAAACGACCGGCTCCCGGAAAAAAGGAATCCAATCCGGACTAAAGTCCCTTCAACACCTGCACGGCCTTACCCGCATCCGCGGAATTGTCGAGGGCGATGTGCGCGACGAACTTTTTATTGATCGCGGCTGCGGATAGACCGCGCAGGTTCAGGCCTTTCTCCGCCAGGGCCTGGGCAATTTTTGCGCCCACTCCTCGTTTGTCAGGCCCCTCGACCCGCACGGTGTGGAGACTCTTCGTATTTTGGAAGCCCGCTTGCTTTGCCGCCCGGCGCCCCGCCGCGCTCGTGATCGGTGTCACAAAGATGACGCCCTTGCCGGGTTTGTCCGGGGCGCGCCGGCCAATCACGAACTCGAGGTTCACGCCCGCCCTGGCCAGGGCGCTGAGTTTGCCCGCGACGCTGCCCGGCTTGTCGGCCACGGCAGCGGCCCATGTATCGACTCGTTTGACTTTCAGTGCCATAAGATATTCTCCTTTCCACTCGGTGTGTATTTTACACTGCTGATACGTATTATCCGCCTCCGCCGCCAACAGTCAATCCCGTTTCCGCCTTCAACGCCGCAGCGGCCGCGCATCCAGCCGCCATAGGCCCGCCGCGCTCGCCTGTTGGACGGCCTCCTCAAATTCGACGCGCCGGCGTCGCCGGTTGATCTCGGAAAACTGCGGCTGCGTTTGGGCTTTGTGCGCCGGGTGATACTGGTCCATCAGGTTCACATAGGTGTCGGCGGACAATTCCGTGGCCAGCCATTGCAGGATGCAACGCGTGTCCTCAAGCAGGCCCGGCATCACCAGGTGCCGCACCAGCACGCCGCGCAACGCCAGTCCGTCTTGGTTCGGCCCGCAACACTCCCACTTGATCGTGCATGGCTCGGATGGCGCATCGCGCCGCTTCAGGATAGTCGCCGGCCAGCAGGTACTTCCTGACCCGCCCCGCATCCCACAACTTGAAATCCGGCCAGCAACAATCTGTTGAGACATTACCCGATGGGGCGGAGTGTAAGGGTTTCCGACGAGGCTGAAGCGCGTACGCAATCTACTGATTGTCAGGTAGATGGAATCGAAGAGCGGGAGTTGGAGTCGGAATAGTTTACAAATCGAGGATTTGCCCGCCGTATGCGGCTTTTTGTAACCGGCTGTCATTGAGGCGATTACAATACACCGCAATCCATGGCATGAATGTTGCGTTCGCTTAGAAATAGTAATAATCACAGACGTTGGCAGAATCAGTAGCCATAATCAGGGTCGGGAGGAGAATTGTGCCGTGGCGCGAAGTTCGTCGAGTTTGTCGAGCGCTGACGCGGTGCCTGCCAGACGGAATTTAATATCAAGAGGCATTATGAAAAAGATGAATAACATCATGCTGGCTGCCGCGCTGGCGGTGGCGACAACGACCTACGGCCAGACGATCAACGTCAACAATGCGATCGTCGGTTCGGGGGATAACATTTACGACGCAACCGGGGGGTTCAGCAGCGCGGTGGCAAACACGGGAAATGACCAGTATTTTAGTTCTGATCACGGATCTGCAGATTGGGACGGAATTGCGCCCTATCAGATTAACCTCAACGGCAATTCCTCGGTTTTAACGATGTCCAGCGTCACCGGTTCCTTCAATCATGGGTCGCTGGGCGCGGTGACGCTCAACGACGGCGGTGGATACAATGACCCCGACGGGACGGTGATTAGCGGCGGCTATTCTGGCCCGACTGTTCCCGTTTACTCCGACAATCCAGCCAACCACGGTCTGTCCGGGATTTATGAGCCTGGAGCGGGCGGATTGGTCGGGGTGTTTTTAAACTCAACCATTACTTCCTCCAGTACGGCGCCGGCGACATTGAACTTTACGACTCAGACTCGGGGAGGCATTCCGGGCGCGGGCGACAGCGAAACGACGTTGTCACCGTTGCTGGGTCAAGTTTTTCTCATCGGCGATGGATTGACCGGGGACGAAACGGGCAGTGTGCAGCAGTTTGTGGTTCCTACCGGCGCGACTGAGTTGTTTCTTGGGGTTTCCGATGCGTACGCCTTTGACGGGAACGATTATGGCGGGCCTGGCGCCTATAATGATAACTTAGGATACTACGACGTCAGCTTCACCGTGAGCGGTGCCACGGCTGGGGTGCCGGATCGGGTGAATACCCTTGGTCTGCTCGCCGGCGCGCTTGCGCTTTTGATGTTTGCCAGATTGTATTTGAGCTCTGAAAATCGCCGCACAGTATCCGCGGCACGTTAACAGCCGGCGATTTTGGGGTGGAGGCGCTTGAGGTCCTTCGCGTTCCCCCTCCGCAACCAAGTCTCCTCCCACCGCTGTTTCCGAGAGTTGGCTTGCCGGCCGTAGGGCGGAGCGCGAAGGCTGGAGCCAGTTGCCGGACTCGAACCAAACCTGATGATTTCTGCCGACCTGCGCTCACAACCGGACTCGTTCCGGCTTAAGAAGTTGCAGCAATTTGCACTTCTTTTCCTTGATAATAAGGGGTTTTTGGCGTGAATCAACTATTTTCCACTTTTCGGTCACTTTTCTCCCCCCTTCCTTCACTCTCAGAAAGTCTTGAGTTGGTGCCCGTTTTGGTGCCCGTCCGAACATTTGGATGCCCTATGAGACGAGGGTTCCATTCCCTTCACCCGCTCCATCCTTGACGAATCCACTCATCCTCAGTGTGTTACGTAAATCGAGCGTCTCCGAAGCTCAAAAAATGAGCATAAAAGTGAGAATAGCGCTCGGGGTTTCGGGATCCAGTTCATTCGGAAAGCACTGATTTTCAGGGCATCCAGCGTCAGCAAGTTCCATGGACAGTGAGAATTGGAGGGCCAAATATTGCCCTTGTGCTGGAACTAAGGCACGCTACGCCTTCGTACGATGGGAATGGTGACAGCCAACACTGAAAACGATCCAAGTGTGGGAATGGACGAAGCGTTCTCTCACGCCCGTGGCTAACCGGGACAGCACCACGAAGCGGGTGCTTTCACTTCTCTTGAACTTCCACCTCGCCGATCCAGTCGTCAGGAGGGGGAGTGATGCGAAATTCCCGGATTTGACCAAGGTAAAATCGCGAGGGGCCATCACCCAGTTCGCCCGTATCGTCCGAGTTGGCTGGGCTGCCCTCTGCCGTCTTGCGCAAGGCGATGGTATCTTGAAAAGCCCGTTCGGCGGCGTCCCATCGGCGCTCGACGAATAAACTCAGGGCTTCCTCGAACTTCGCCCGCCAGACATGAGAGTGTTTCTCAGTTTCGGGCGGCGGCAACAACTCGTAGGTTTTTGCAGCGAAACCAATCCCCTTGAGCTTGAGAGCGCCAACGTACCGGATGATCATTCGGCTACGAACCGCCTCCTCAATTCCTGCTGTGGTCAGAATGTGGGTGTGAAGATGTTTATTGAGGCTTTCCAGCCGTGAGGTCAGGTTGATATTAGATCCGATTGCGGTATAATTGAACCGCTTGGCGCTTCCGATGTTTCCAACACAGGCGACCCCTGCGTGCAGGCCGATGCGGGTGCGCATGACCACCGTGTGTTCCCGGCCGGCGAAGTCAACTAATTTGCCATGTAGTGCCATAGCCGCGCGGCAGGCGCGTTCCCGGTGATCCGATTGGTCGATGGGGGCATTCCAGATCGCGAAAATGCCGTCGCCCATCAAGTCGATCACGGTGCCGTCTTCCCTATGGACGCATTCCAACGCCTCGCTGTAGTAGCGGTTGAGAAATTTCAAGATGTTATCCGAGTCTTCGGTATTGCTGAGCTTTGAGAAATTGGCCATGTCGCTGAACATAATGCTGATTTCCTTGTTCTGGCCGCCAGGCTGGCGCAGGCTTGGATCCTTCAGCAGGCGTTTGACGACGGCCTTCGACAGGCGGGCCTCCAAATCTCGCTGGAGTACTTGCCTTTCGACGTAAAGCCGGAAGGTGTTGTAAACCACCGAGGCGAACAGGGCCAAGACCAACTGCAACTCCAACGTAATCCACGAAAACCAGATGTGCCCATGCCACACCAGAAGATGAGCAGCTACCGCGATCAAGATCGCGCAGATCAGCGTTGCTGCCGTGGCCACCCAGGGACGGAGTCCTGCCAGGCCAAAACCAACCACTGCTGCCCATAAAATCACCACCGCCAATTCAGCGGCATACGGCGGGCGCGACAGCCAATCGCCGTGGACCAGGTTCAGAAATGCCGTCGCGTGAATTTCCACGCCGGGGTAGAATTCCCTATCCCAGCGCGTGTAGGGGCCGGCGAATTCATCCTTGCTGCTGCCAGCAAACCCCGCTGAAGATTTCGCTCCGACGAAAACCACTTTGTCCTTGCAAAAATTCGGCGCGACTCCGTCTGGCAGCAGAACTTGGTACAGGCTCGCAGAAGGCACGCTGCCCCGCGGGCCGCAATAATTTAGCCAGCGCTCCATAGCTGGCATGGGGTCCAGCTTTTCGACAGGTGCGCCGACGAATTGGGCCGCAACCCACGGCAGCCAATAAATAATGCCCTTGCGCGACGGGGCATAGACACTAGGAAAAAAGGCGCGCACCCCATAATCGGGGTCCGAAATCAAGTTGGCGTTGCCCCAGCCGACAGCCCCGGCCGCAAATGGCTGGTAAGGGACCTCCTGCCATTGCGCCTTGGCTCCGGGAAGTGTCTCGTCTTGGTTCATATTACCGGCCAATATGACCCGTTGACTCCTGGTGATGGCGGCGGCCAACTGCTCATCCTTTTTTGGATCCCCATCCGTGGATGGCCCCGTGAAAAGAATGTCAAAAATAATCGCCTTGGCGCCTTTCGCCGTCAGAGTGTCAACCAGGCGCGCATGCAATCGTCTGTCCCATGGAGCACCGGGCGGCTGGTTTAAGCTGGATCGAGACAGGTCATCCACGTAAACCACGACCGCTTCATCTGTGGGCAGGTTCGAGCGCATGGCGAAGGGCAAATCATAACTCAACCGGGCCACCGCCCCGCCGACCTTGAGGAGACAGACACAGCCCAGGACTGCGGCGAGAATCGCAATAAATCCGCCGCAAACCCATTCGGTAGCGAGATGACGCTTAAGATAGTTCATCTTCAGGCGCAATGCCCTGTACTAAACAGGAAAATGCGCAAACTGGCAAGAATTGACAATTGAATGGCTGTGCGTCGTTCGTGAGGGCGAAGACGCCCACAGCATGTTCCTTATCCTCGAGGGCAAGATGCGCATCGTTACGGAAAAGAAACCCGGCCGGCCCTGCTTTTTGCGCTCTCTTGCGCCGGGAGATTCATTTGGTGAAATCGCCCTTTTTGACGGCGGACGGCGTTCCGCCACGGTCGAAGCAGCCAAGGACTCCTTGTTGTTGGAATTCACCGACCAGAACTTCAAAAAGCTCTTGGCGGAAAAGCCCGTTTTGGCCAATCAATTTCTCCTTCGGGTTTCCGTAGGAATCGGAAGTCATTTGCGGGATTTAACCAGACGGCTGGCCCGGGACATGGCCCTGCGGGAAACTCTCCGATACGTCCCTTGAAACTTGGCCAGCGTCTTCGGCCTTGGGCGAAAGGGCGCCGGCTCGCACCGATTCGGTTCATCGGGCCCCTCTCCAGGCCCAGATTGGATCGCCTCCGCGTTGGTTTTGGTCAGGAAATAGCCGCCGCCATTTGTCCCGTTGAGCAGAATGACGCCCTAGCCGCTGATTTTGTTGGCTCCGCTCCCAAGGCTTACTTTGAGGTGGAATTGATGGCCGCGAGCGCGCGGGCCCTATTGCAGTTGGAAATAGCCGCTTTGATTGGTGCCGAGAAACCAGCCCGCGGCGTTGGTGCCTGCGGCATTGGTGTCATTCTGCAATACCACTCCCTTGCCCACCGTGTTCCCGCGCGCCCCTGTCGGACGGAAGGTCACCGTCATGGTCCCATTGGTGCGATTGATGACGACAGACAGCTTGTTGGTTGGATTATCCGGGTCGTTGTTGATCAGTTTGTTGCCCGCAATCGTCAGATTGCTGTAAATCAACGCACCGGCCAGGTCACCGTTGCTGAGGGTGAGTGTGCCGTTGGTCAAAATTAAAATGTCCGCCCCCGATGGCGGCCGAACATAGAGCGAGCCAAGCACGGTGATGTTCGTGTTGGTGAAACCTTGCTCATACAGCGTGCCGGCCCTGCCGGATACTTTGATCCATGACAGGTTGGTGCCCAGAATGGTTTGAGCCGGCTGGTTGGCGGGATTATTGGTCAGGGTCAGCCAGCCCAGCAACAGGCCTCGGCGGGAGTAGAGGGAAAGGTAGAGCGGAATGTTCCCGTCCTCGGCCACCGGAACGGATTGGCTGATGGCAGCGCCGTCGCCCAAATACCCGCTGAGCGAAACATTGCCGGCCAGTGTCGTGGTCAATGCTGCATCCCCATAGCCCCCCGGAGAACTCACCGGAGCATTGCTGCCCGGCGGAATGACCAGGGTGTATTTACCCGCGTAATTGGTCGCCGGATTTGATTTCGCATTGAAAACCGCACGCTCACCAATCAGCGCGGAGGACCACCCCTCCACCGCGTTGCTGACGCTGCCGGTCATCTGATCGTTGGGCGCGGTTACATTGATCTGCAAATCCACCGTGACAGGCGTTTTGCCGGAGCGGACCACTGTTTTTTCCGCAAAGCCGGACAGATCAAACGTGCCGCTGAAGGGATAGGAAACGCCGGCCAGCAGCATCTTGGCGCTGTAGGTGCCCTTGCTGGAGGCCGGAATGGTGGCAGTGAAAAAGCCGGAGCTTTCTTCGCTGACGCCATTGGTCGGATAAAACAATCCGTTATAAACACCGGCAGCGCCGGTGAAGGGGTTGGTGACAAAATTGGCCTCCAGAATCAAATTGTTGGTCATGGTGAAGGACAGGACCGGGTGGGTGGAAAGGATGGCAAGGCTGCCGATGTTGGTGCCGCCCATCCAATTGGAAAAGCACCAGTTGCGTCCAGGGAGCACTGACGCGGTGATCTTGTAGTTATTCCCGGGGATCAAGGCTGCGCCATTGGCCGCCCCGCTGGTGCTGGTGATTTTGCCCACGCCATTGGTCAGCACCTCCAGCGCCCCGGGAGGCACTTGCACAGGATTGATCGCCGTGTAAAGCGCGACATGGGTCGAGACCTGCCCCGGTCTCACTGTGATGGTTTGATTGGTGGGCGGGCTATACCCGCTGACCGGCGCAAACTGGACGACCACGCTGGTGGAAAACACCTCCTCGGTGTAATTCGAGGCGCTCGCGTAAGTGGTATCGCCCTCCAAGCGCCAGCCGGCCCCGGCCTGCACCGCCGCCGGCGGCCCCAGTTGTATTTGCACATAGCCGGGATTGTTTGCCCCAATGGCCTGATTGGCTGTGATGGTAACGACGCCGCCGCCCGAGTTGTTTGTGCCGGTTGTCACAAAGTACTGGGCATTAGTGATGAGGTTCACCACGTTGCTGTCGATGGCGCGCACGGCCGACGCATAGGTGGCGCCATTGTACAGTGTCCCCAAATACACGCCCGCCGGATAATAATTGCCGTCAAACTCCACATACAGCGGCCCGCCGCTGTTGCCCGGATAACTCAGAAACCACGACGCTGTGTAAACCTCTTGTTGCTCATTGACCTGTTCCGTGTTCACGCTCAACGGGTACGGCTGCGGACCGATCTCATACATCTGCCCCGGCACAACGCCGGGCGCCTGGAACATGGACCCATCCACCGGATAGCCGACCAACATCTTGTTAGCCGTGCTGGTCAGCCAGGAATTTGGCGTCGCGTCTGAAGGCAGATAACCTGCATAGCCGCCGCCCGCCACGGGCGATGGAAAATAGAGGGCGGCGACATCAAAGTTGCGCGATTCCGGACTGGATTGATCGGCGGAGAGACCGTTTGTCAGAAGATCGCTGGTTCTTGCCGACGCATAGCCGCTGAGCATGAGCGTGCCTTGCGCTTGCTGCGGGTAAGGCACAAATTGCGGCGCGTCCTCCTGGGGATACCACCAGACATTGCTCATGCTGACATAGGTCAGGGTCTGATCATTGAAGACCAGGTGCGCCGCCGTCAAAACCACGTTTGCCTCCACCGCCACGCCGCTGCCGTAGCCGACTTCCGTTTCCAGTTGGCCATTGAAGCCGTAGGGATAATTGGTGTCGCTGATCTCCCCGGATGGAACCGGCTCCGGCAGGAGAAACCCGCTGGGCGCAGGTTGCGAACCTTGATAAATTTCCTGCACCACCGTCGGCAATCCAGCGGAGATCTGGACAGACTGGATCGGTAATTGGGTGAAATTGCTGATCGCCGCGAACTCGATGAGATAGTTGCCCGGCAGAAGATTGGTGGCAAAGCCGGAGGGAAGGAAGGCATTGGTATCCCCCAAAAGCCTCCAACCGGCCCCGCTGGGCGGGTTGACCTGGAAAACGACCTCCAAGGACCCGCCGCTGTTCGTGTCAACCGACGTCATGGTGGGATAATACTGGCCGGTGACAGAATTCGTTCCACCGGCGATAAAGATCGTCTCCTGCGCCGGGATGGCAAGGTAGCCGGGAACCGGGCTGAATTGGACGGTATAATTCTGGTTCGGCACAAGGTTGGTGGCGGCTGTGCCGCTTTGGCGCCAAGCCAGTTCCCAAGGGAAGCGCCATCGTCCGTTGGCTTCGGGGGGGAGAAGAGTGACCACGAGTGTTGCATTGTTGGCGGGTTGGATGACAGACACTGGGTTGGCGGCGGTGTATGGCGTGAAGACTCCCTTGCGAATCGTATTGTTGCCGGTGTCCGCCACATAAACGTTGCCCGCGCCATCCACCGCCACACCTTGAGGACCGTCAAACATCGCAGCACTGCCCGCTCCGTCGGCACTGCCCGCCACTAACCACGCCCCAGCGATGGTGCTCACCACCCAGTTCGTGCCAACGGGGATAATCTTCTGAATCACGTCGCCGTACCAGTTTGCCATATAGACGTTGGTCGCGCGGTCCACCGCCACGGCGGCCGCGCCCCAGGCAATGGTGCTGACCACCCAATTCGTGCCAACCGGCGTGATCATCCGTACCAAACCATTGCCATTATCTGCCACATAGACGTTGCCTGCGCTGTCCACCGCCACGTCGGAAGGATAACAAAACCGCGCGGCGCTGTTGGTGCCGTCATTGGCGCCGCAATTGCCTGCCAGTCCGGCAATGGTGCTAACCACCCAATTGGTGCCAACCGGCGTGATCTTCCGGATCGTATAATTCTCAGAATCTGCCACATAGACGTTGCCCGCGCTGTCCACCGCCACGCCTTGAGGACCATTAAACTGCGCGTTGGTTCCCACGCCGTCATTAGTGCCGGCATAGAGCCCGGCGATTGTCGTCACCAGTCCTTCTGAGGTCACTTTGCGAATAGTGGCGTTATATGAGTCCCCCACATAGACATTGCCGTTGCTGTCCACCGCCACACCGATAGGGTTATTAAACCGCGCATCACTGCCCGCGCCGTCATTGGTGCCAGTGGTTCCAGCCAACCCGGCAAGGGTGCTGACTACGGCCTGCGAGGTGATCTTCCGAATCGTATTGTTGCGTGAATCCGCCACATAGACGTTGCCGTTGCTGTCCACCGCCACGTCTTGCGGAAAATCAAACCGCGCGTCGCTGCCCGTGCCGTTCACGCTACCTTCGCTGTCAGGCGCCGATCCCGCCATTGTGCTCACCACCTCCAAGGAAGTGATCATCCGAATCGTGTTGTTGTGTCCGTCTGCTACATAAACGTTGCCATTGGTGTCCACCGCTGTGCCATTGGGTAAGTTAAAACTCGCGTTGGTGCCCGTGCCGTCATTACAGCCTTCGAGCCCGGCCTGCCCGGCAAAGGTGCTGACCACCCAATTGGTGCCGACGGGCGTGATCTTCCGTATCGTGGAGTTGTAAGTGTCCCCCACATAGAGGTTGCCGTTGGTGTCCAGCGCGATGCCATTCGGAAAGCTAAACTGCGCGTTGGTGCCCGTGCCGTCATTAGCGCCGTAGTGCCCGGCCTGCCCGGCAATGGTGCTGACCACCCAATTGGTGCCAACCGGCATGATCTTCCTCATCATGTGGTTCCACGAGTCCGCCACATAGACGTTGCCATTGGTGTCCACCGCCATGCCCTCGGGATGGTAAAACCGCGCATCGCTGTTGGTGCCGTCATTGGTGCCGGAATTGCCTGCCAATCCGGCAATGGTGCTGACCACCCAATTGGTGCCAACCGGCGTGATCTTCCGGATCGTGAAGTAGTTCCAGTCCCCCACATAGAGGTTGCCGGCGCTGTCCACCGCCACGCCATAAGGCTCCCCAAACCGCGCGTCGCTGTTGGTGCCGTCAGTGGTGCCGGGATTGTCTGCCAGTCCGGCAATGGTGCTGACCACCCAATTGGTGCCAACCGGCGTGATCTTCCGAATCGTGCAGTTCCCCGAGTCCGCCACATAGACATTGCCCGCGCTGTCCACCGCCACGCCCTCGGGATAGTAAAACCGAGCGGCGCTGTTAGTGCCGTCAGCGCTGCCGCCAGTCCAGGCAAATCCGACAATGGTGCTTACTTCCCCCGCTGATGTGATCTTCCGAATCGTGCAGCCGTCTGCCACATAGACGTTGCCTGCGTTGTCCACCGCCACGCCCTCTGGATCGTCAAATTGCGCATCGGTTCCCGCGCCGTCGGCGCTGCCACCCAGGGCTTTTCCAGCGAAAGTGGTGAAGGTGTAGGCTTCGGAATAGGTGGATTGCGCCGCCGCCGACAGGCTCAAGAGGCATAAACTTGCCACCAGCAGCACCAAGCGCTTTTTCTTCAATACGGCTTCAAGCCGGTATGGCAAATCCCACGGCAACATGGTCGCCTCCAAATTCATCCACAGGCATTTCTTCACAACGGACTCCATCCGCCGGGAAGAATTCGATTTGAGGCTTTGTATGGGTTTTGAGAGAATAATACAAGCTAATAAACAACGATAATTTCGCCTCATTTTGGATTCGGGCAAAAGCTTGCAAGGATTTGCGCTTTCTGTTGTAGTCAAGGCACATACTACTCACGCCATGTCATCGCCCACCACCAATCGAAGCTGGCTGCTGTTGATTCTTGCCGGAGGTGCGGTGTTGGTGCTGGCTTTGTGGCTCGCGCGCCGCCAGCCTGGACCCGCCGTCCAGGTTCACACCACCGTCGCAACTTCTTCGCCCAAAGCAACTACCACTCCAAGCGCAGCCAACACGGCCGCCCATCCTGCGGCTGAGGGCGACCGCAGATTGCGAGAAGCGTGCGAAGGCTTGCGCAAGGAATCCAACGCCCGGATCATCCGGCAAAAACTGGCGGAATTGCGACAGAACCTTGCCGCCATGCCCAAGGCCGCGGCCATCGCGGCCATTCGCCAGTTTCTTGATTCAAAGGCGGATGCCTCCACCCACCTGGGATTCAAGCTGGCTTCCGACGGCATGTTGGACGAGGCTCCCACCCTGCGAACGTTTCTGCTGGATGAACTGGGCCGCCTCGATCCAGCCGTGGCGGCTGATTATTCCAAGGTGGTGCTGGCCAGCATGGATTCCCCGGATGAATGGGCGGTGGCTTTGCGCAATCTGGCGTTGGGCGATGCCAGCACCGATGGCCGCGCGCTGTTGGAGCAGAAGACAGCCCAGATGCTGGGATACGCGCCCTGGCAGCAAAATCCGTCAACCGGCTTTTTGGAGGCGTTCGACGTGCCGGTGTACTTGGGCGGCACGGATTTCGTGCCGACGTTGTCGCAATTGGTTTGCAGTCAGGACAATCCCGCCGTGGCTCATGCCGCTTATCTGGCTTTGGACCGTTTGGTCATCAACAACCCCGCGATGGTGCTGGAGTCGCTGGAAGACGATCCGGATATGATGGAGGGGCGGGAATCGACTCGAGCGGATTACTTTGCCCGTGCCAACGTGAGCGACCCGCAGCAACGACAAATCCTGGAAAGTTACCTGCTCGACCCTGCGATCAGCACGGCTGAGCTGCAGACGTTCGCCGGCATTTATCCGAACGCCAACTTCATGGTCTCGCCCAACTTGCTCACCCAGGCGTCCACGCCCGGCCACGATGCATTGATGAATCTCGACGCGCAGGCTTTGGCCGTGGCGCAGGAGTGGCTGGCTGACCCGCGCTTTGCCCAGGTTGCTCCGGAGTTGCAGACCATAACGCAACGACTGGAGGGGTTCGCGGCGCAGGCCAAGCAGGGGCATTGAGCGCCGTCAGAAAATGAAGTTGAAGCTCGCCTCAAACACGCGCTTCATCGGCAATTCCTGATAGACAGTGAGCGGATTCAAATCATAGCCTCCACCGGAAAGATTGAGGATGCCGAGTTGCAGTTCCGCGCGCCGGTGCGCGAAACGGTAGCCGGCGAAAATGTTTTCCTGAAAGAAACTGGAGTAGGGCTCGGCCGGCGTCCACCCTTCATTCTTTTGACCATACCAGTGCGCCTCGAACTTGGCATAAAAGCCGGAGCGATGGTTGAACAGGGCGTAGCCGTCAACCTCCTGGAGGTTGGCTTTCAGCGTCTGATTGGCCGTCGCCAGGGCTGAGACTGGAATGTCAGGCAGATTATCTTGCAGGTCGGATTGAGTGATCTTATAGCCGGCTCCAAATACAAAATCATCACCCAGAAGCTGGTTGAGGCTCACGGCGAAGGCGTTCTCGTTGTAATCCAACCGTTCGTCCGTGGTGGAAACAATGGCCGGGGTCCCGCCGTTCGGAAGCACGAAATCGCCGATGCCTTGGTTGACCTCGGAGCCCAGGTGCTCGAACTGGAATTCGGCGTAAGTGCGGGACTTGAATTTGAGATCGAGCGCCGCGCCCAGGGTTTCAAACGTGGGCGCCGATTGCGAGCCAACGATCGACTCGGATATGAGGCTGCGGAAGGCCTGGGGAAAACCAGCCAGTTCGGTGGGCTCCAGACGGTAGCTTTCATCGATACTCACGCCGCCCAGGGAGCGGGTATAAATACCGCGCAGAGTGGCTTCTGGAATGGGACTCCAGACCAGGGCCGCCTTGGGGCCAACTTGTGTTCTTGTGTCTTCCCCTGAAGTGACGGGTGGGTTGCGAAAATAATAAGGAAATGTTTCGTCGTCAGCCGCCACGCCGCCCGTGAGCCAGAGATGATCCATCGGCTCGACCGTGAGGTAAGCGTAAGCGGTTTCGCGCTGGAACAGACCGGTTGTGTTGGCGCTGTAGGCGCCGGATGGGGTGAACAAGGCGGAAAGGGCGGACGGATTGCTGAACTGGTCTTGAGTTTGGAATTCGCCGGATTGGTAGCGGCCACCCGCCAGCAAAGTAACGCGCTCCCATTGACAGACTTGCTCCAGTTCGGCGGAATATACCTTGAACTCTTCTTGATAGCCCACATTGAAAGGCACCGTGCTCTCTCCATAGATGGCGCCCGTTGGGCTTTCAGCGAAAAGCAGTTGCGGCGCCGCTTGATCATCGAACGTCTGATTGTCCACCAGTCTGCCAACCAGCAGCAGGGTATGCATGCCGGGACCCCACTCATGATGCCACGTGGCCACCAACTCCGGCTGCTGGTCCTCGTTGAACTTATAGAACGGCCGCGCGTTTGTCTGATAATAGTACTGAAAGTTGTCGCCCGAATGGTAATTCTCGTATTGAACCAAAAACATGGCGGTATCGTTAGGGCCAATTTGTTGTTTGATGGTGCCGTCCAGATTGAGGTTATCGAGCCCATTGTTGACCCGAACCCCCGTGTTGTGGTAGTAGTTTAGATCAAGCCCGTAGGAACTGTTCCCATACGTGCCAAACTGGGAAGCTGTCTCGTGATACATTCCGTCGGTCCGCGCGTCGCTGGAGGCTGCGAAACCCAGGCCATCCGCTTCAAAGAGTTTGGAGTAATCCTGCTGAGACACCTGCTGTGAGAGACGGCCCGCCCCAACCGGGGCCAGGATGTTGGCCAGCAGCAGTTCATTGAACCAGGCAGTATCATAACGCAGATTGAACTGCGTCGGGTCGAGCAAGTCGTAATAGCTGTCGGAGAGGAACAAATGGGCTGAAGCATTGGCGTAATCATCGGTCACTGCCCGCGCGGCCTCGCGCACGCTCACATCCGTCATCCCGGCATCACGATAAATCGAGGCCAGATTGGCGCTGGCCACCGCGCGGTCCTGATCGAGCAGAAGCTTGGACCGGAACACACTACGGTTGTCGTTGTTGGTTTGCGCATTTTCCAGATCGGAGATCGCCGGGTTGATCTCATTCTCCTGCTGTTTCAACAACGCCGAATAAAGCCAGGAGGTCGGATCTTTGGGGTCCAGCGCATGCGCGAGCATGAACTCCCTCTCAGCATGCGCATCATCACCGCTGTCGGTGAAGGCCTTGCCCAAATAACTGCGCAGTAATGCCCGCTGCGGTTCGATGGCAGCGGCGATCAACAGGTCATCGCGCCCTGATTGGACTTGGCCCTGTTTGATGCGACAGAGGCCCCTACCCAGCCAGCCGTTGGCCAGCGCCCCGTCCAGTGCTATGGCCTGATCGAAATTCGTCAACGCTTCCTTTATTCGATTCTGCGCGCTACGGAGGAAACCCCTTAACGCGAAGGACTGCGCGTTCTCCGGCGCCAGCCCCAGGCTCTTATTCAGCGCCTCCACGGCAGCCCCGGTGTGGCCGAAACCGAATTCCAATTCCGCCACCCGGGCCCACCCAAACGCGAACGATGGTGATCGGTTAACCGCCTGCCGGGCCGCCGCCAAGGCCTCCGTAAGCCGCAAACGCGACTGGAGATAATACGATTCAGCCAGCCATTCGCTGGCCAATTCAGGCTTCGCCCGGCCCGTCCATTCGGTGAGCTTCACCGCTGCCACAAGTTCTTTGATCGCTCCCGCCAGCCGGCCGGCCCGGTTGGTCGCGCCCTTGAGAGGCTCGAGTTGGGCTTCGGCGCGATCCACCAATCCAACCGATAGCAGCAACTCGCTCAGGAAGACTCGCTCCGCTTCCGACTTTGGAACATGTCCGACCGGATAATCTTCAAGCGCCTTCAGCAGGTTGCCGGCCCGATAAAACGCGAGCGGCTTTTCCAAAGCACGCTGCTCATCGGCATCGAGTCCCAGTTCCTGCGGATCAATGACGGCCGGGTAATAAAGATTCCATTGAATTACGTTAATGGCCGCAATGCCCGCCGTCTTGTATGGAGTTCGCCCTGCCTCGACCACCGCTTGTTCCCCGTTGGTCAACTTCACCTCGCCAAGCGGGTTGGAGAATACCACACTGCCATCGATCAAAGCCACTTGCGTCCGCCCGTCCGAAGCCACACATACGCTGAACTCCGTGCCGCGGATCGCGCCCGTCGCGATGGGCGTGCGGAACTGGATCTCAGTCGGCTTGTCTCGACTGAAAAAATAAGCCGAGCCGGCTTTGATATTGATGCCCGGTTTGCCGCCAGGTTCGCGCGGGGGTTCCAACTCGTAGGTCATTAATTCGCTGACGCGCAGCACGCTCAAATTGGAAAGCCGGATGGTCGCCCGGCTGGCTGGGCCCGTGCGTACTTGATCGCCGGGCCGCAAGCGCTGCCCCGGTTTTAACTCCTCCCAGTTTGCCCCACCCGCCGCCAGCGTTTTCACTGTTCCCTCCACCTCCAATACGACCGAATCGTAATTCGTGACGGCCCCCTGCCCGAACAGCACTGGTGCCGGCGCCCCCAGCCATGCAACCAAATATAAAAAAAACCAGCGGTGTAACATGAAGTCAACCCAATCACCTCTGAGGCCGCATCTATGCCCAAGGCGCCGCCAGCTTGCACCGATGCGCAAGGTGAATGAATTCATTCAAAATAAACTGATTTGCCTCGCGTTTATACACTATGATGGCCGGATGTCAAGCACTCTTTATTTGACCTGATTCTTGAGCTGGAAAACAGGATCGTCGCTGTCTTGTCAAAAATCCGCGCCTCTCCCGCCACTTCGCGGAGAATTGCCTCCGCGGTGTAAAACAGAATTGCAAACGAGGAGCCGCCCCTCCACTGCAATCCCAAGTTCGGCATCAAGCCTGCCATTCCTAAACTCAATGCCGTTTAGAAATTCAAACATAAATTATTCCAACCGAGTATTGGGTCGCGCCTTCGCGGTAAGTGTTTTTGCGCAGCCGGGGCCAGCTGCTCACCGGCTGGCGCAACGCCCTCGGACAGGACCGCGCCCGGCGTTTGGCAATCGCCGTGTCGGCGATTTGTCGCAACGCCCGGCTTGCCACCAGACGCACTTGCTCGAGGCCTAACAGGTCGGCCGATAATTCCTGAAATTGCCACAGTCCTTAAAAACCATGTGTAGCGTCTTGAGAAAACTGATCCCCAGCACACCGGCCTCCCTCACGCTGGCGGCATCCACTCGGTAATCCTTCAGCACGGCGTAGGCCAGGATCAGCGCGGCGATCCCTTGGATCGCGGTCAACGGGGTATGGCTCTGCAGATATGGGGTCGAGCGCATGAAGCTCGCGACCGTAACAAGGCCCTGATGCCGGATTGGATCAGTCACGGGCCTGCCCGTCCTGCTGTCGGAGAGCACTTGAGAAAGCGACGGTTCAGTTTGGGAATCCGCCAGTCGGAAGCCCCTCAGCGGCTGGGAGTTAGCACACGAATCTTGAGCCTGTGGGAGTGCGGCCGGGTGTATCCGGCATGGCCGCAGCAACCTGCCGTAATCGCCTATCCGGGCTACGATCCGTTCACCGATTCTGAACTTGGAATGCCCAACGGCAACGAAACCGTCGGCGTTGCCTTTTTGCGAACGACCCGCAACCGTCTCACGAGCCGATTACGTAGTTGACTCTCAAGTCTCGATGATTCTGCTGAGAGCCGGCAAGCGAGCTGACCACTGGGTCCGTCACGGGTGTTGGGCGCATGAGACCCTCTGCAATGTCGAAGCGGGGCTCTTGGTAATGCAGCGCGCCGCACTTTTCGACCGCCGTTTACAAAAAAGCCTGTCAAGCCAGAAGTGGGCTAAGACTGGGAGAAATCTGACGGAAAAGTGGAGGAAAAATGGAGCCAGTTGCCGGACTCGGGCTATTTTGCCGGTCTGGCCCTCCATTCGGTAGTTGCACCAAATGAAGAGGTTGCGAATAAAAATCGCACTGCAATTACGAGGGAGACCATACCTTGAGGTCATGTAGAATTCAACACAATTCTTTCACTATTTTTTGCAATCAGTCGTAACGCAATTGGTGTCCGAGATGGTGTCCATTTTGGTGTCCATTATCACATGGGTGGCATAAACTCCGGCAGCATGTAATGTGTGAGGGAACAATTCGCGATTGGCGTGGTCATGTTTTTGGACTGTGCTTTTGTCGCTCTCAGCCGCCACGACGAGAGGCATGCTCGGAACTCTGGACACGCAATGCGCTTTCTGGAACAATTCACAATCTTATGAAAGACGACATTCGCTATTCTGAATTTTTGTTCCTGCGCGAATTGGAAAAGAATCCGCTGGCATATTTTAACCCCAACGATCCAAAGCAGCGAGAGGTCGTGGGTTTAAATCAGGTGATGCTTATCGAAATGCTCATTGCCTTACTCGAAGATTTATATGTGCAGGCCAATCAGGATGAGCTTCAACGCGTCGTGTGGCGACTTCGCGGAGAAGCACCTCCAATCAATGGCAAATTGACATATACCGAGGCCCTGCGAGAAGTGGGCTACCCTCGCGCGGAACTTTTTAACAAGTTTCTTGGTGGCCAACTATTCCAGTTTCGCATCACTTGGCGTGGCTTGCGCCGGATCGACGAATTGCGGGATTTGCTGAAACGGGATCGCATCCTCGACGATTTCGGAATTCTGCTGAGTATTCGCTACCTCCGAAGAGATTTGGAGGAAGCTCTCCAGCGCTCTTCCGATATGGCGGTATCGGTGCTATATCTTGATATGGACAATTTCGGGAAGATCAACAAACAATTCGGCCAAGCCGCTGGTGATGTGGTTATGAAAGCATATCTTGAATCCGTTCGGGACAGCATCGGGGACTTCGGGGTCGGTTATCGTGGGGTCGGCGATGAAACCGTGGGGCTGATCATCGGACAAGGGCACGATAAAGTAATGGAAATCGCGGGCTCTATCAAGCAGCGAGTCGCGGCGTTGCGTTGCGAATACAAAGAAACGCCATTACCTGCGGTTACGGTCAGCGTCGGGGTTGCAACAACCCCGCCAGAAGCGCGATCACTGGACGTCGGGACGTTAGCGGAGAGCCGGAAACGTAGAGCAAAAGACACCGGCAAGAACTGCATAGTTGATTCATAAACCGCCAGCCAGTTCCTTTCCGCCCCGCCGGAAAGGGTGAGGGAACGTGGAAGCCAGCGCGAGCGGAATTGGAGTCCATGATGGCTTGCCCTATGACGCGGTCCTGGGCTGGCGTGAAGCCCAACGCCGAGGTTTGCCGCCCCTCGCGGCGGCGAAGAGCGAGCAAGAGCAACGTCTGATTTCTCCCCCTTCCGCGACAGCGGACAGTCAAAACTGACACTCTACTGTGTTGGACGTGGTGATTGGCGGCCAGAATTGGCGTGACCAGCAACAGCAATTTTTGAGGTTGGTCGGGCAAGCCCCGGCCCGGCTCACCGTCGAACAGGCAGCGTGGGTGCGGACTTCGAGATTGCTTTCGCGCTTGATGATTTTTCGGTGTTCTTGATCGCCCGGCGTTCCTTGTGTTGCACGGCAAGCCAGCGGCACTTTGGCAGGACTGGCCAGGGGAGCCAGTGTATCCCGGTCGCGTAATTGTGAAAGCGGCGCAAGAACATATTGGTGGAAATCGTGCTAGCGTTCAGGACCAAGGAATCGCGACAGTCTCCGCCGGACGGTTGGCGGAGGAAATCTTTGGTAAAATCACGTCGGAATTGCACCTACCAATTTATGCGAAGCTTTCTGACGTACGTTTCTTTTGTGCCAATGCTGGCCGATTGTCTGCGTCATTTTTGCCAACCAAGCCCGGTCTTTGGCGAGTTCCATCACCTCTCCCGTGGAAAAGAACTTAATACCGTTTTGCGGCGGATTTCCGAGCGGTTTGAGCAAACGGGACGCGATGAGGATCGGAACATCATGCGGCTGGCAACCGAGCAGCCAGGCAACTTGCTCCACGGTAAGCCGGGCCGGAGGTTTTCCAACCAGTGCCAGGAATTGATGCTGCTCCTCTTTCATACGACATGCCTCACTGGGAGTCGCCTTCAAGCATGTCAATCAGGGCATATATATCCCCCTTTCGCGGATCGTTGAAGTGGCCTATTAGTTCGCCTGGATCATCTTTGGCATTTTTCGCCGCCTCGACAATTTCGTCCGGTTGCTGCTGGTAGCCAACCACCGGCACCTTATCGACCTCGAAAGCCCAACAAGATAAGGACTTGCCCGCGAATCGTTGTTTGAGTTGGCCGCTTTTGGGATTGTTTTTTTCACTCCAGCATTCTCGCCGCGAAATCTGCTCCCGAAAATCCGTGATTTCCATGGCCATCGATTTCCCCATCTGGCGCAACTCTTTTTCCATTAAGCTCCAAACGGCCGTCATCTGGATGAACAGAATGCGTCTCTTCCAGCGGCCCTGGATGTAATTACCATGTTCGTCTTTATTTGTCGCGCCGGGGGGATGGTCCATTTCAATGGTTTTTACCTTGAAATAGCGCTCTAATTCCTCCTTGGTGTTTCCGAATATTCCGCGCTGGAAAATCGAAATGAAATCCATCCACCACCGATTTACCTGGACCGCGCGTTCGTTCTCTTCCGACGTTTCGGTGCATTTGTTCTTGAGGAATTGCCGGAACTCCGCCAACTGCTGTGCCGGGATCAGCTTACCCAGCATCTGCGCCGCCGCCACAAATCCTCCATAGGCCGCGCCATGCACTTGGACCGCCCGACTTTCCACGCCAGCCAGATCCTTGGCAATGACGTCATAATGTTCCAGCATCATGCGGCTAAACTCCTCTTGGCGGCGCAGGAGTGATCGCACGATTGAAAAAAAGAAACCTCTGTTCCTTTCAAACCAGGGCACTTGGCTTGGCCCGCGCCGGTTCGCCTTCGAAATCAACACCTGCGCAAACCGATAGCGCGTGGACGTCTTTCCCGGCCGGCTCTCACCATCAATCACAAATCGTGTCCGCACCCGGCGCACCGTGCCGTCCGGCGACCATTTCGACGACAGCGCCTCATCGAACGAATCATGCACGATCTGCTGCTTCTCTCCCGACACCCCGCTGTCCCAATCGGTCAACCACACTGGAATGTCCGAATACTGTTCGAGCGCGATCTGCAAGCCCACCGCAGTTGAATTGCGCGAGGCTCCAATGCCCGACGGCATGCGGTGAAAGCCAAACAGCTCCATCAGCCAGCGCAAGGTGGTTGTCTTGCCCTGCCGCGTCTCGCCGTGCAGGAACAGCAATGGAAAGCAACGCTCCCTCTTCTTGAATTCCGGCGCGCCCACAAAGGAAAGAAATGCCCCCAGTAAAAAGAAAGCATCCATGCCGCCTAGGGCATAAGTCAGTCGCAACGCCAGTTCCGCAAGCAAGCGATTAACCGCCTTGTCATCTGGCTCTTTGGCCTCTTTGCGGGACACAAGGAAGAATTTTGCCTCCCACCGTTCGTCCCCGGTCTTATCCTTCTGTTCAGACTCATCGAATTGCAGGACCTCGGAGGGGTGCATCAGCGGCAGTCCTTGCCGAAAAGTTTGGCCCCCACTGCCTGTCTTTGCCAACAGGTAGCCCTGGCCTTCATGCCAATAAACGCCGTCCTCGTCTGCCAGCAATTCCACCCACTTTTCCGCGGTGCCACTCTGCGCATAAGCGCAGTCTCCGAAAAACCAGATTCCACTGGCCGCGTCGTAGCCCAGCGCCGTGATCTCATGCACGTCCAGGTGCGCCACTTCGTGCATTGCATCCAGGCCCAAGTCTTCCAGCTCGCGCTCGCCGCCCCGCCAGATTCCCTTGGAATGGTTTCTCAACCAAACGCGGAAGCCCGTCCGCCCGCTCGGGGTCGAAAACGATTCCGCGTCGAGTCTCAGCCGCTCACTCCGCTCGCCTTGATTGGTCGTGATCTCCACGAACAAATCGCGCATGCCGTCCGCCCGGACTAGGTCAAAGAAACAGTCCATGCGAAAATTCGCCACCAACGTCGGGATGCCTTTGAGCCGTAAATCACAAAACCAGATCAGGTCCTGATTTCGATCATCCTGCGACTTTTGTTGTTCGGCCTGACGCCGATTGGTCCACTTCGCCGCGACAGAATCTGAAAGCGGCTTCAGGATGTAGTACCAACCTCTCGTCTCCCGGTACTGTTCTGCCAAAATCTGCACGCCAAGACCCGGTTCGTCCTTCAACGTGCCATTGGCCAATTTCACCAGCTTACGCGCCAGTCCCTGCTCCTTTTCGCCGCCGTTGGGCAAGCGCGGCGAATAGAACAACCTGTCCAGCCCATTCTGGATGATCCGCTCCTCCTCGGCCGCAAATAGCTTTCCGTGCTTGAGCTCCGACGTCAGTACTGCCGAAGCCAGCGCCTTGAAAAAAATCTCGCGCAACTCAACTTTGTGCTCCCGCCACACCGCATCCGAATCCCGATCGCTGGCGTGGCTCTGCATAAATCGCGCCGCTTGGCCGTCCCAATCAGCCTTGCCGTTTTCGTCCCGCCACTCATCTGGCAGTCGGCAAATCCGCGTCGCGCAGAATTGCTGCTCTAAAATCGTGCCCAGATAGCGCGCCCAGATATCCGCGTCAAAGCGCTTCCGCTTATCCGGCTTGAACCCTGGCAGTCGCGGATCCCCCTTCTCCTGATTGTCGAATGCCACCACGATCCTTTCTGCGGCGCAATGCCAACGCAGCCACTCCTTCAAACCCCCGATGACAAAATAATTTTTGGCCTGCGAAATCCCCGGCAGCGCTGCGACCCCAATCCTGCCTTCGAAGACCCAGTACAGCGCGCATCCTTTGAACTCGCCTTCGGCCACCACGCAATGCTGCGGCCGGTAATCGCGCGCTGCGAAGCCGGGCGGCGCCTGCCACCCTTTGACAAATCGCGCCACATAAACCATCGGTCGTTGCCCTGGAATGTTTCCCTTGTGCGGTCGGATCGAAATTACCTCGCCCGCCATATCCAAATACGGAATCAAAACTGGATGCACGTTCGGCCCCCATACCAGTTCACCCTTGTCGTTCTTTTGGCCCGTGTTCCCGTAACCACAAAGTTGCGGTTCAGGCCGGCACCCGTTTTCATCCCGCCGCCAAAGGCCAGCCGTCACCAATTCATCCTCGGAGTATTTTCCCGCCATCGCCTGCAATATCCCAATGTTCGAAGGCTGAGACGACTTAAACCCAAACGCCTCAGAGGCCGTTCGTGATAACCCGCGCTTCTTCCAAATCAGCTCGCCATCCTCTTCCGTCAGGACCAATTGCGCATAAAAATCCCGCAATGCCTGCAACCATCTTTTGGGTCTGCTTTGGCCATCGTCATCGTCGTCAGGCGGTTCAACTCCCGGAGGGATAGGAGGTCCGGCCCCGCCTGAAAGCGCGTCAGAGAGAATTTCACGCGGTGCCGAGCCCTTAGCCGGCCCGACAATGCCTCTTTTCTCCAACTCATCCATTAAACTGGATGCCCGGGAAAATCGAAGTCGCAATCTCCGCTGAAACAAGGCAATACTAGCCTTCCCTTCGCTGCGAATGACCTCAAGGCACTTTTGAAACAGCCCTTCATCGGAAGTGTCGGAAGTATGGGAAGCGGTCTCGGAATCGCTTCCTTCGCTTCCCGGAAGCGGTTGGGAAGTGGTTTCACCACTTCCGGGAAGCGGTTCAGTGCTACCTCCCGCACTTTCCAAAGACTCTGTTTGCTTTTGTTCCTCCGGCAACTCCGTCCGCCTTTTCCTTTGCCCCGGCAGGATCGAAGGCGCATGCCGCACCTCCCGCCACACCTTAGCCTCTTTCAGGTAGGCCACGAACGCGTCCTTCCGGTTCAATCCGAGCTTGTAGGACAGGTACGCGACCTCATCCCAGGCCCTCTTGTTCTCGGAAGTTTGCGAGGGACATGTGCTGTGAAAGCACCTGAAAAATTGGCGCCCTTTCAGTTCCTTGAGTGAAGCCCCTTTCTTCTTGCAGATCGGACAGACATCCTTGTGCTCCATCGCATCCCCATGCTCCTCCATCAACCGCCGTAGCGGAAGCTTCGCCCGTGCTTCAGCCATGCTCTGACTCGTAGTGTTCATAATTCCAGTTCTTTTTAAGTTTTTAAGGTCTTGCGCAGACCCGTTCGTAACTGGAATAACTCTAGCAGTCGAGCCAATGGGGAAAATCCGCCCCATTTACTCCACCGTCATAATCCTCACAATGACAATGGCTTTCGACCGCAAAGATATGTTATAGGCCGGGTACCCACCGCTTCCACGACATCGGCTTCTCACCTTTGGGAAGAAATGGAAAATAGGAATGTAAATCCCTCTCCGTCAACATGCATTCTCGATTACATTCTTGGGGCTGGAGAAACTTGTCTTCGTCGGCCCAAATGACAGGTGCCTTGTTGCTGATGTCGTCAAAGGGAAAAAAATGGCGCAATCGCAAGAGTCCAAGCCTTTTCAGACTATTGATGTACTTCGGCGGTCGTCCCTTTCGATCATGTTTTCCAACCCCATTTGGACGATTAGCTTTAACCCACTGCTCGAACGCATTGAGAATTTCTGCGTCATCGAAACTATTCCAATCGAGCATGGCGATTAGTACTTCCAGGCCCGTTTTAGGATCCAGGACTCGCGCCGGATACTCTCCTTTCAATAGCTGGGAGTCGAATTGGGGAGAAATGCCGATAGTAAAGCCCTTTTTATCTGCGTGTTGCTCGTGGGGGTTTGTTTTCCAGCCTTTCGAATAAATGGCAAAGAGCTGCTTCGCGATGGCTCGCCAGGCGTCCGGTTTTTCTTGCCACCCACAGTCGAAGTATGGCTGCCCGGGAAATCGCGGCGGGAGCGAAAAGATTAAACGATGGTGCAGGAATTCCCGACTTTCGTGCCATTTGGGCATGAGGGAAGAACTGAGAAATGAGTCGCGGTGGTCATAGTAATCAACGATAGATTGCGATTCCCTCGCGTACTCATAAAGGCAGCACGCTTCAATCTCGTCTTTGGGTATCTGCGAAAAGTCCCACTCGCAAGGTTTCGATTGCATGGAGGCCGATATTACACGGCTGACCGCGAGATTGCCAGTGCCAGCACGGAGAGAACTCGGCTAAGATTCTTGGCGGAATTCTGAGCGCGGCACCCCTACCCGTGCCTGTGTCTCTATTTTTTCTTTGCGGCGTTTGGAAAACTCACCCCCATTGCCAGCTCCATGCCAGCATCCCATTCCAATTCCGTCAAGTTGCATTCGAGACCGGCCATCCTGTTCCATTGTGGAACAGTTTCGGAACGCTTTGCAGAACACCAGTCTGTCTATATATCTATTTAATTGTTAAGTACTTATAAAAATAAATATAATAATGTTCTGCATGTTCCGGTGTTCCAGGCCATACATATCTTTGAAGCCGCAATGATCTCAGTGCAGATCCAAGGTCGTTCTCCAGGACTATATATGCTGGTGACCGAAAAATGCGGAACAACGGAACATTCCGTACAATTGCATGCCCACCTAAGGTTTGCGCTGTTCCGCAGGCGTTCCAGACCTCCCGTTCCGCAGACCTCGCCCGCGCCCGCGCCCCGACCTTTTGCTTCAGTTCCTGCCGGCAGATGACAGGCGACGCGGCCATGGCGCCGTTGCCGACCGACCCGTCGGCGCGCCGGCCCGCCTGGCGCTGGACCGTCAGCCTGCGCCCACTGCCCCACAGCTGGCCTGACGGTCACGTCACGGTGTGATTCACGTCGCGGTTATGATCGACCAGCCTCGAGACGCATGTGGCCAGGACCTAACCGCCATCTGGATTTTCCGGCGCGTTTTTTGGAAAACATAGCCCCCATCTGGCGGCTATGCCGGGTTTTCGGGGGTTTTGGTGGAAGTGGTTGCCTGGCAATGTTTTCCCGCGCTTCGTCTCCCCGCCGAAAAGGCATCCTCTCAGGTGCTACCGCATGGCCGCGCACACAGAGTAGGCGCGCAATAAAACGCGCGCGGTCAAGCTTGCACGTTGCAAGCCTCCGGGCGCGGCAAAGAATTGGAGCCAATATGAATAAAGAAAACGCCATCGAGTTGCGGTGGAAACTCTTGAATCTGCCGGGTAAAATCGAGGTGGTCGGGCAATCTGATTTGCCCGCCATCGTGTTTTTTAGATACACGACTGACCACGTTGCAGACATAACAGGACAGGGCGCGGGCAAGGGCGGCAAGGCGCGGGCGCGGGCGGCGCGCACGGTAGGTGTGGGCGAAGATTCAGACGTTACGCGGGCGCAACGTGAACAGGAATTGATGGCCCGTTCCAAGTGGATTGCGGACTTGCTGGACGGTGAACAGGAACTGGGGCGCGCCCTGATGCTACTGGCGGGCGGGCGCAATTTTCTTGCGGGCGCGCGCATCGGCATCAATGACAACGGCATGGCGGCGCGGGCGGCGCGGTATATCTTCCGCCTCCGGGGCAGTCTGCCATCTAACACCAGCATGGAAGAAGCGGCGGCGGCGGCGGCGGCGGAGTTGGTCTTGCAAGTCTCCGTTTGGGAATACGTGCATGACTTGGAGACGTTACCGGCGGCGCGTCTCCGTGAGGATGCGTGCCTCCGTTCCCACCTGGCGGGGTGTGCTTGGCGGGCGGCGTTTCACAGCATGACCGACGACGCGGCGGCGGAGTCTGGCGCAACCAATGGACGGCAAGCGGGGGAACAGCCTGGGGGCGTGTCCCTGGCGTTGACTGCCGGACAGATCGCCTCACAACGGGCAAGCCTGGAAGCCTGGGCGCGGGGCGAACGACTGTTGGAAGATACGGCGGACGCCACCGCGCGGCGCGCGGTCTGTTGCTGGTTGTGGCGGAGTCTCGTCCCGGCGGCGGCGCGCGGGGCCAATGGCAAGCGGGAACTGGACGGCGCGCGCCGGCGCGCGCGGTTTCTCATTCGTCTAGTCCACGGCGCAAGCTGGGCGGACGCGGCGCGGTTGGCCGGGTATGTTGACGGCGCAATGGCCAGCAAAAAACTGGCGGAGTCCCATACTTGGGCCGCGCTGGCGCGGGCGCAAGCAAGTGAGGCGGGCGGGCATCCGTTGGCCGTGGCATTGCGCCGCCAGTGGGCGCGGGCGGCGCGGGCGGAAGTCCGGGCGCGGCGGGCGGCGCGGGTTTATCTGAACACCACGGCGCCGCGCGGCGCGCGGCGCATGGGCGGCGTGCATCCCGTTGGCGCGGTGCTTCCGGGCGGCGGTCTGTTAGTGTGCGGTTGGCGCGGGAGTCCCGCCCCGCGCGTCTCCGGCAAGGTGCGCGCTTTGGCCGTTAACATCGGCGCGGCGGCGCGCCGGGCCATAGACGCAAGGGAACAAGCGGCGCGGATCACGACGGGCGCGCGGGCGCGCTTGCTGGCGTTCCGGGCGCGGGCGGCAAAGTCATGGGAGACGGCCAGCCGTGGGTTGCGGCGCGGTTTCCTTCGCCAGTAGTCAAGCCTAGTCCAGACGGCGCGCGCCGCAAGGTTGCGCGCCGTTTTTTTTTGGCCGGGGCGCAACGGGCGCTTTGATAGTAGCACGGCGCGCGCAAGGTTGCGTGCGCCGCCAGTCCATTGCACGCGCGGACAAGTCTTGCGCACGCCTTGCGGGTTACTCCGGGTCGGAGTGCCCGCGCGGGCGCGGGCGCAAGTCTGGCCGGGGCGCAATGGGTGCTTTAATAGTGCAGGGCATGGCGGGCGGGCGCGCGCAAGCGCGCCGCCGCCGTGCAATGCAAAGTTTCTTGCAGTTCCCGCCACAATCCCTCGCAGTTTCCACGTCCCCCGGAAACGCCCTATGGGCACTTATAAGTTTTCCGGGGTGGTGGGTATTGAAGGGCCGCCCGGACGAATGACTCCCGTCCGGGCGGAAACGATTTTAGGGGTTTCCCCGCGCATGGCGGGGGGCAGGTTCGGCAAACACTGCCGAATGGCGACGGTTCGCACCCTGGCGAAAACCGACAGGACGACGTGGCCAAAAGGAAAGCATAGGAACCATGCAGAAAGTAGTCACAAATCACTCGCTTGCAGTGCTGCGGGCGATGACGCCCGAAGAACTCGACCATCTTGCCATCGAGGCCGCCAAAACGGTTCAAGAGGCAAAGCAAAGCGCCGACTTCTCACGCGCGTCCAATCCCGCCACCGGCAAGGTGATCTGCGTCCTTGAGGAACGCCTGAACAAGGCCAAATCTGAGAGGACCATCGCCAGCAACACCAGCCTGGCGTCTTACTGGGCCGGCATCACCAAGTCCAAGATGCCAAACCACGCCCTGACGTGCGCCGTCTGTTTCGGCACGTTCGTCCGCACAGAGCAAATCGACGAAAAAACGTACGACCTGTGCAGCGCCAACATGATCGAACTGGCCGGCGCCATCAGCAACGCGGTCAATGGCGAAATCGCGCACCCCGCGATTGCCAAAGCCGCCGCGCAGCTCAAGGAACGCGGCAAAGACGCGCCCAAAAACCTCCGGGCCATCCTGAAGGAAGTCAAACCGGCCAAGCCGATGGACGCGGAAACCGCGCAGGAAAGACTCCAGCAAATCTTCGACGACGGCCATCTGAATCTGGTCATTGCCGGAGTGGGTGCCGAAATGTGCTACCAGACGGGAGACGAAGCCAAAGCCTCCTACTTTGCGCTGATCGCCGCCGGAACACTGGTGGACAAGCATTTCGGCGAACAAGCCGATGCGTGGATTGAGGAACGGAACAGACTCACCGCAAAACCCGAACTTGTCACCGCCCCGCAAGCCGCATAATCGCGCGCGACACGAAACCCGGACGCCCAAAAGGCGTCCGGGCTTTTTTTGTTTTTTGCCGTGAATTTGAGGCGGAAATCCGTCGCGGCGCGATCCGCCCGGCACTCCGAATCGGAGTGCTTAAAGGCGCGTTGAAGTTTCCCCGGAGGGTACCCTCCTTTGGGAACGCAAAGCGCAAAGGGCAAAATCTCCCCTTCCTTCAATTCTCCACTCTGCACTACAAACTCTGCACTGAAGCCGCTCCACACTCTTCGTATCCGCAGCGCCATATTCTTGCAGGACAGGCCCGCGCATTCTTTCATCCATGATTTTCTTGCAGGCAGTGCCGACGCGGACGCCAAGGCTCATAATGGTGCTGCGGTTAACGCCGGTGATTCGGTCAATGGAGCGGATGCTGCTGCCCTCTGAGAGCATTGAATCGGAAAGACTCGGTTAGATCAGGCGCCTTGCTTGGAGGTTTGCCCGGAAGAATCGCCCACGGACTGCGGCATGTTCGGCGGCGGTGGGGAGAAACTTGCCACCCGCTTGGCTAAGCGCCAAGCAAACTCAAAATGGTCAGCCAGCAGATTGTATGGATTGCGTTTGCCGAGGTCTGGATAGAACGTCCGCCCCGGTGTAGGGCCTCGGATAAGGTTCTGGACCGCATCGCGATTGAATTCGAACAATGGCATGTCCTCCCCCAAGGTCTCCTTTCGGGCCGAGCGCGTTGGTTCAACCTTTCCGTACACATACTGTTCCACGAGAACCGTATCGTCCACCCGCATTATGAAGCACGCCGGAGAGGATGTATAGCGCCTCATCTCGACCTTGCCCGTGCGGGGTTGCTCCTTTTTTTCGGCGTGTCGTCCGGCTAGGATTTTGACATGGTTTTCAAAATATGTGATGGTCCCTTGGGCGTGTTGATGCAATGTTGATCGCATCTTCGCGTTCGGATCGACCGAGTACTTCGCAAACTCCATGTGTGGTCCAGGTTCGAGTTGGTACTCTTTATAGGATCTACACATTGCCTGCTCGCAATCGGGGTCCAAAACAAGGAGTCGTACATTCACATCCGGGTTTTCGAACAAGGCAAATAGGGAGGTTTGCAGGGTTTTCCGATGTTCGAAAAAAGAGCGCAGAGTAATCCCCTGAATATCGACTTCTTTCGGGTTTCCGTTAAGGAGAGCTAGCATTCGCTCACGTGCTAAAGCCGGGTCGGTGAAGAAATTTACCGCCCCAGTTTGAAGGATGCCTCCATCTATCCCGCGGATCAAATCCCGCTCCTGAAAAGAAACAGTCGCGTTTTCCCAAATCCAATCAAAATGTTCCTTCATCTCCATGTGCATTCGATGGACCTGGTCCGAGGATTCGGGGAGCGCCAGATATTTAAACACAGGAATTGATGTTTTTAAATCCCGTCCGCTCCAGAAGTGGTACGGCTGAACGTAACAAACTTGGTCCGTCCAACAGAGAAACAACTGTGGGGCCAGCCGATAGAAACGGCAATCCAGCGTTACGGTCCTGTTTCCATTCCTCTCCGCGAGCTCAAGTAATCCCGATATCTCACCTGTCGTGCTCTCTAGATCGGATTTGAGCTGAGACGCTCCTGCCAAGTCACGGTTGCGATTCTCCCCTTCCTCTCGAAGGCGGGCACCGAAACATTCATGATCGATAATCAGGATTTTGACGTCCAGCTTCTTCTGACGAGTATCCAGGTTTTCGGTATGAGTTGTATCTTTCGAACCCTCGACCGCGTGTTTGATCTTAAGCCAGGCCTCGTGCAATGCTGTATTTGGCGCACGACCGATAAAATCGTTAAGTGAGATTCCGATAATCAGAATCTGTGTCACGTTTGGGGCCAGCAGATCATCTCTAATGTCCGCCGCCGCTTGGGCTCGGCTGGAGTAAATTCGAAGCATCCCTTTCTCGTTCATTGCCTTGAGTGAGTCTGACGACGCCCTCAAATCACCACGAGCGAGCTCTAGTCTCTTTTCCGTGCGTTGGGACTCCTCGCCGATTTGAGACACGAGATTGTTCCGCATCGCGTCGAAGTTATCTTTGATGTCGCGAAATTGTTGTTCCAAATCTTTCGCGAACCAGTATCGATCAAGTATATGTACAAGAGAGACAACAGCGAGGGCCCCGATAGCGTGTTTCAGAACCTCCTGTGCCCGGTCTGACAGCCAACTAAACGGATTCGCAAAAGCCGTAAAAAAATAAACACCTGTAGCAGAGATAAAGAAGATCACCGCCCGCTTGTGCCGCACCAATGGATGGGGGGTCTGTCGCACTTTTTGTGGGTGATGTTTGGGGATTTTCGGCGTTTTTGCAAGCCTTCTTTTGACAATGTTTGTAATCCCGATTCCTTAGCCAACACACGCAGCCGCTCAGGGGACCGGCGACGCCGCCCGGCTGCGAGAGCGTCCGGGCTTTTTTGGTCGTTGGTCCCGGTGCATCGGGACAGAACAGAAAGGAAACGCATGCAAGTCCAAATCAAGGATGGCCATCTCATCATCGCCATCCCGCTTCAAACGCCGACGCCCAGCGCCAGCAAAAAGACGCTGGTCGTCGCCAGCACGCATGGCAACAAGCAGACGGCGGCCGTTGTGGATGGCAAGCCGGTCACGATCGGCCTGAACGCCTACATTTCGGCCAAGTAGCCAGGCGTCATGCGGCGCGGTCCTCCGGGTCGCGCCGCAACCATTTTCCCGTTTATGAGATTCGATCCCACCAATCCCGGTCGGGTGCCGCTGCCAGCTCCCCGGCCGCCGCGAAAGCGCGGCCAGCAAATCATCCCGCCTCCACCTGCTCCCATCGTTGTGCCAAAGCCGATTGATCTCAACAGCATCGTCTTTGAGCCAGCGCCAGCACCAGCGGTCATTGTGCCGGTTGATTTTAATGGCCGCTCACGCAGTGAGCCATCGTGGCGGCGCGCCAATTTATGAGAAAATCTTTAACTCCCGAACAAAAAGCCGCGCGCGAAGAGCGCAAGGCGAAATTCAAGGACCTGTGGAAGCAGGTTGCCGACATGCCCGAAGCCGAGCGCCTGCAACTGTCGGCACGGCTGGGGATTGTCACGCCCGATGGCCATGCTTTGTCCGTTCACAATCAGTGCCTGGTGTCGTTCCAACGCCAGACGGCGACCGTTGTAGGCGGATTCCGCCAGTGGCTCAAACAGGGCCGGTGCGTCAAAAAAGGCGAACACGGCATGATGATTTGGGTACCCATTCGCAGCAAAGTGGCCCCGGAGACGGAAGAGCCGGAAGAGCCGGAGAGCGAGACTGAGAGCAAGCCCACGGGGACCCGGTTCATCATCGGCACCGTGTTCGACATCGCCCAGACCGAGGAAAAGACCGACGCGCCCATCGGGAGCGCCGGTGCTATTGACCTGGAAAACGTCGTCTTTGCGGCAGTGCCGGCCGTCGAATCGCCAGCACCCGTAGTCGTGCCTGCCGCGCCAGCTACCGTGGTTCCGCTCGTTCCTGCTTCGCGGCCCGCCTGGCGGCGCGCCGCCTGAATTTATGAATGCCACCCGTTCCTTTGCCCCTCGCATGGACAACGCGCTCCATGATTCCACCAAGGCCAGGATTTATTTTTCCAACGGCCTTGTCAATTATTATGCCACCAAGGCCGAAGCCTATGCGCTTTGGCTGGCCCTGCCGAAAGGCACGCGCGCCGCAATGCGGCCGGCCAACGACTCCACGCCCGTTTACACCTGGGATTGTGTGGACAAATTATGAAAACAATCAAAGACGCCACCAAGGCTGTCGACACCCTGCGCCAGTTCATCGGCGATTCACAATTGCAGTGCCTGGCACAAGGTTGCCGGAGCGAGGAAAGGCAGTATTTCATCGACAAACTCTGCGAGATGGCGGCGGTGATTCAGGCCATGCCCAAAACCTACGACCAGGACGGTCTGGGCGACAAGGCCGTGGCCCATCTCCACTATTTCAGCAGCGGTTGCGATTGGTGGATCACCGAAAAAGACAAGGAAACGGCGGATTCGCCCGGCCAGCATCAGGCTTTTGGTCTGGCCTCGTTAAACGGGGATTATCCAGAGCTTGGCTACATCTCCATTGTTGAATTGCTGGAAAACGGCGCGGAGCTGGATCTCCATTGGACGCCACAAACTCTGGCCGAGATCACGGAGCCGTCCGGCCATGCGCCTGAGCTGGATCCGCCGCTCGCCGCCGCCGCCAAACTGGGCCGCGCGGCCTTGGTCGAGGCCGCCGACAACGCCGTCGCGTTGGCCGCGCCGTCATTCCTTCCCTCGTGGCGCAGAATCGCTTTATGACCGAACCCCCTCCCGCCGCGCCGCGCGGCAATGGCCCGTCATGCAATGACCAGGCGCAGCTATGGCCTGAGTTGCAGCTTGTCAAACCATTCAGGTTTCCTGCGACGCCCTACGAATACAAGGTCACCGCCTTGCGCGAATGCCCAATGCCGGAGAACCAGGCTTTGTGCGATAACGCCCAACGCGCGGTCGAGTACTGGCAGCGCCATGTTCCCACGCATCCCTATTTCAATCCCGAAGTGGAATGCCTGGTGGTTCTGATGCTGAACACGCGGCGGCGCGTCAAGGGCCATTACCTGGTCTCTATCGGCCTGGCCGACACGTTGCTCTGCCATCCGAGGGAAATTTTCCGCACCGCAGTCATCACGTCGGCCTCCGCCATCATCCTCATGCACAATCATCCCAGTGGCGACCCGACCCCAAGCGAAGCCGACATCAGAACCACGCGAGACCTGATCCGAGCCGGGCAACTGATGAAGATCGAAGTGCTGGACCATATCATCGTGGGCCGGCCTAACCATCAGTCCCTCCGCGAGCAGGGATTCTTCAACGTATGAGAGCTGCTGAACTCCGCTTCTGTGGCCGCATGAATGATCCAGTTTTTGATGGCGGCTTGGCAGCGGTGTATCGCCGCGTCAGCACCGATCAGCAGGACGCCTCGCTGGAAACCCAGGAAAAGCGGGTCGGCGATTATCTCGCCTTCAAGGGCCTGACCGCGACCGAACAGACCACTTTCCACGATGCCGACACCTCCGGCAGCGTCGCCATCCTTGACCGCCCCGGCGGCGCCAGACTTTTTGCCACCTTGCGCCATTGCCCCCAAATCAAGCATCTGGTCGTGGCCAAGCTCGATCGCCTGGGCCGCAGCGCCCGGGATCTCCTGGACACGGTCCACCAACTCAATGGAATGGGCGTCACCCTGCACATCGTCGATATGGGCGGGGACAATCTCAGCACCCAGGGGCCGGCCGGCAAGCTCATGTTCGTCATTCTCGCCGGCATGGCCGAATTCGAGCGCGAGTTGATCCGGGGCCGGATTCAGGATGCGCTGGACCGCCGCTTCGATCAGCGTTGCCTCATCGGCACGCCGCCCTATGGCTTCGACTTGGAGGAGTGCGGCAAATCGCCCAAGACCGGCAAGCCGCTCTATCGGTTGGTGGACAACTATGCCGAGCAGGAGATCATCCGCCGCATCGCGCGCCAGCGCGGGGCCGGCTGCAGCTTCAAGCAGATCGCCGACCAGCTCAACGCCGACGGCATCCCGACCAAGACCGGCAAAAGCCCCTGGCAATGCGGCAACGTGGCTGGCGTCCTGCAAAGCAAACACACCGCGCGCTTCCTGGACGAACAGGAAGCGCTGGTCTTGTCAACAGTTTGCTAGTGCCTTAATTTGAAGTGGTAATCCATTGAACTTGTCCATGAACAACTCGACCGACTTTCCTCGGCATCCTTTTTACGTTGCGGCAAATAATCTTATACGTGGCCGCAGGAAGTTTTTCGCGTTGCCGTTCTCTGTCATCGCTTTTAATCAACTTTTTTACCATGTTGGGCGAAACGTCCTTGCCAATACATTCCCTGTTGCGAAAAACAAAATAACCAAATCCTTTCATGTTTCCTTTCGTTGTTTTTTGACCTGATAGCCCACCCCAACCTTGACTGCTACTTGCGCAGAGTCCACAGGGGGGCAGTTCGACAATAGCATAAATCTCACTTTCCATCAAAATGCCCGACCTTTTGGCCACCGATTGGGCTGATTAAGTCGGTTTCGAATACTTTTGTTGTCGTCGTGTTGTCCCTATTTGTGACGGTTTGCGCGGTTATCAATCCCCATTTTTGGATTTGTGGTGGTATCGGTATAGTCCAGTGCAACGAATTAGCGAAAATCTCAACCGTGCCGCCTTCAAGGACATGCACATTTGAGCCGAGTTGTGGCATTTGCAATGCAAAACTGCGGGCATCATTGAAGAATCCGGCAGGCTTATCCCAAGTCCACAAACCGAAGAATTGACGGTCAAAAAGTGGGGACTCATGGAAGTTGATAATGACTGTTTTTTCATCTAAGTGGGGTGGCACTGCGGGAATAAAGCGTGTGACATTAATATCGTCCGGGTCTGCACGGAGTCCGATCTGTGGGCCGCCAAGATTGGTGTTTTCAAACAGATATATGCCCCCAAAATTCATTTCAGAAGGTGGCCAATTGGAAAAACAACCACACTTCACTGTAAATTTTGCTATGGCAGAAATGGAAACTATGGGCTTTTTTAGTGGGTCAATTCCAGCAATTTCTCTCCTTAGCCTTGCTGATTCAAGTTCGTCTGCTGATGCTCGTTCATTTGCCTTTCCGGCTAAGTATATAGCCTCAGCCGCCTCTTTATCCGTTTCTGATGCTTCGTATAGTTCATATGTTAATCCAACAACTAGCAACGCCATGAAAAACTTCTTGGCTCGAGAATGTGGTCCTCTTTCTTCTCTCCAGTCAAAATATACTTCTCCAGATACGCCCACTAGAACTGCAATCAATCCGGGATGCTTGCAGGCAAATGTTCTAAATCCAGGAATGAGCAAAACGAGCAACAACGACAGAGCAATAACCAAAAGGGTACTATACTTCGCACTCTTCATCTGGCTAATGTCGCGATTGTTGAGAATGTTCATACAAAAACGCCATTGGCAGCTTAATACTGCATATTCCAATCGCAATGGGTGCGTAAGTTAACGGGTAACCCGCGTTCCTTACAATCGCGGATTCGGAGTCTGAGACTCCCGCATCCAATTGACAGAACATGAAGACTATGTACCAGTCCCAGCCGACGAAAGCAAGACTTGCCGTATCCAGTCAGAATTGGACTTTCGCGGCAAGACTGTGCGGCAAGGCGACGTGGAGATTTACACGCTCACCGGACACCCGAAGGCGAAGCGGCGCTACGGTTGGTCGTACGGCGAGACGGAGCAGTTCATCACGCACATGCCGGAATTTCGCTTGGGAGTTCCTGACTGCAGGCGAGAAGCCAAATTAAGGCAGTACCCACAGTTTCAACTACTAGTTCCTTCTGTTAAGTTGTCAGTCAATTCAAAACTCTTATGCTCCTCCCATCCAAATTCATGCCCATGACCCCGGACGACTTTGTCGGACCGGCGGCGAACGTGGCGCGTCGCATGATGCGTTTCATCCATCATTCCAAGGAGACGGGCGACGCTCTCGCCTTCCTGCTCACCGGCCAGCCGGGCATCGGCAAGACGGCTCTCGCCGCTTTCACCGGTCGGCAGCTCGGTCTCACCGGCTGCCTGCTTGAGCCGCTCAACGGCACCCAATTAACCATCGAGCGCGTCGAGGAGATCTCCGCGCGCCTCCATTACCGGCCCATGTTCGGCGACTGGCATTTCATCTTCGTCGATGAATTTGAAGGCGTCTCCACCGCCGCCAAGATGCGGCTGTTGACCGTGCTGAATCGGTTGCCCAACTGGACCGCCTTTATCGCGACCTGCAATCGCGGCACCGACGAACTGGCCCAGCGCAATCACAGCCGGTTCAACGCCTTCGAGCTGACGTCTCCCGAGCCGCAGGAAATCGTGGACTTCCTGATGCGCAAGTTCCAAATCCCCGCCGACCTGGCCAACGCCGCCATCAAGTGCGCCACCAAGCCGGCCGATGGCGGCTTGTTCAACACCATTGATATGCGCCAGGTTCTCAAGGACTGCGATGAAATCATCCTGATGCGCGAAGCCGCGTAAAAATTTCCCTCCCAACATTCAACCAGAAAGGAAAACTATGGGCAGATTCAATGCCACAGCATTGCCGCGCCCGGAGCCGGCCACGCCGCCGGCGCCAGCGCCGCAAATGACGGTCCTGCCGCCTCCGCCGGCAGCGCCAAAGAAACGCGCCCTCGACTTCGGGGGCATCGCCAAAAAAGAGGCCACCGCGACGGCCAGCGACTATCCAGTCCTACCGGACCCGGACGGGACACTGGCGGCGCAAGCCGCCGCGTTCCTGGAAGCCCTCGAAGCGGAAACCGCCGCCACCGGCGCGAAGGAAGCGGCGCGGTTCGAGCTTGTCACCGCCGCCAGGCCGTTCCACTTCCAGGTGAACAGCGGCCATGCGAACATTCCCAGTTCGGTCAGCATCCATTCGCCCAAGGGCGAAGTGCGCGTGACGTTCAAGGACGCCTACAAGAAGCTCGACGAAGCCAAGTTCAGCCTGGTCCAACAGGTGATTGGCGAGAGTCTGGCCACGGCTTACATGGCCCAGACCTTCGAGTTCAAGATCACCTCCGAGAACATCCCAGAGGCGAAGATGCAGGATGTCATCGACGCCATGCGCGAGATGGCGACGCGCCTGGGCATCACCGACGCCGTCAGCGTGGCGACGTGCTACAAGCCGACCGCGGATTGGCACACGGCGCGCTTCCGGCAGTTGACTCCGGAGCAGAATATGCGCCTGGAAGCCGTGATTGATCGCGAGAAAGGTTTCTGCCAGGCGGCCGTCGGCCCGGTCCGGGGCAGGAAGTAATTCAATCCAACCCTCATCAACCCTCATTCAAAAAAAGTTATGGGTATGGTTAAACATTATCTCAACAACGTCGTGTGCGCCTGTTCGGACCAACAGTTCGGACAGGACGCGGTGCAGTACGCCATCGACATGGGCCTGGTCACATTGACCGGCGATTTCGATGGCGATGTCCGCAACATCATGTCGCAGTACGACGACATTGTGGAAGCGTATCAGAAGGACATGGCCCGCAACGAGGCGGCGCTGGCGGAAAGTTATGGCCCGCTGCTCAGGGAAATCGAGCGGCAGGAAGAAGTCGCCAAAGACCGCTGGCGCGATCGCCAACTCTTCCCCGACACAGAGGCGGCATGAAATACTTCGACCACAAAAGCCCTGTGCGGGACAAAGCCGGCGAAGTCGTCGGCTTCAAGGAAAGTCCCGCCAGGGCCGTGACGCGCGGCGTTCTCGGTCACGGTCCGGACAAGGGGCGGCGCGTGGTGGTGTCGCTGGTCCATGGCGACCTGTTGGAGTTCAGGCCGCAAGGCACCCGCCGCCGGTATCGGATTGGCGCGATGGCCGCGTATGAATGGGTCCTGCGCTCGCTGGCGACCGCCGCCAACCTGCAGCGGTTGCGCGAGCGCAAGGCAAACAAGGCAAAGCGCCTGGCCGAAGCGAGGCAAAGGCGCGCTGAAAGGAGATTATGCAGCTCTTGACTTATCCAGCCCGACCGGTCAACGGCGGCCATCTGAAATATGCGCCGGCCTCCGTGCGCGTCGGCCGGTCCTATGAGCCGAAATATAATGGCTGGCGCGCCATTGTCCATGTCCCGACCAGGACCATGTGGAATCGGCATGGCCAACGACTGACCATCGCCGGTGAGTTCGCGCCGGCGTTGGCGGCGCTCACGCGCTCCCGGTTCGAGTGGCTGGATGTGGAGGCGCTGCAACGGCGGCACAACCTGGGGCGCGGCTCGCTGATTGTGCTGGATTGTCCCGGCGTGCCGTTCCTGGGCGTCGGGTATGAGGATAGAGGCACCGCCCTTTATCAGGGCATTGTCCACGCGGGCATCGGCGAGTGTTTGATACAAACCCTCAAGCCTGAGCCGAACAAGGTTTATATCCCGCCGGTCTATGGACCAGAGGAGCTGGACGAGGTTTGGGCGCAACTCCAAGACGTGAACCGCTCCCTGGGCTGCGTGTTCTATGAGGGCGTCGTGGGCAAGAAGGATGACAGCCTCTACCCCTTGCAGCTCAACGACGCGGACCAGGCCACCCCGACCTGGATGAAACACCGGTTTATCAAGTGACAATTGACAATTTTCAATTATCAATTTATGAACATCACCATGTCAGAAGACGAAGACATCCCGCCATTGCCCGAATATGCCGCCGAACTCGAAGTGGAACTGGCCCTCGGCAAAGACCTGCGCCACACGCCCGAGGAGGGCATCTGCGTCATGGAAGCCCGCATCAAGGGACTGGAGTGTGAACTCAACGCCGCGACCAATGGCGATGAGGCCCAGCGGATTGCCCCGCAACTGAACGAAGCCCGGAACCGCCTCGCCCAATACAAGCTGCAACTCAACGGAAGGAACTGACCTGGTCCACTCTTCGCTCTCCGCTCTCCGGGTCGCGTACTAATGCATTGTTGCTGATGCGCTTAATCCGAAAAGTCTCATTGCAGTTTCTGCATGAGAAGATCGCACTGAAGGGAAAGTTTCATCAAGCCTATGTGGATCGAATTCGTGAATTGATAATTGGCGTCGCTTTGCCTTTGAGACATGTCTGCGGCAATTTGGTTTTCAAGCTGATTGATTTGAGAAGTTAATCTGTCGATTGGAGCTTTATGGGCTAGAATCACCCTTCCCGCCTCATCCTGTATCTGCTGCGGGGTTCGTGGGATATGGTGCCGGCCGGCCATGGCCTCGTCAAACATCCGCCGGTTCTCCGGCGACATCGCCAGAAACTGGCCCGGCGTCACCCCGCCAGGATTCTGCGGACTCCAGATGCCGCGCTCGGCCATCCGCATCACGCCAATGCGCGCCAGCAACTCCTCCGGCCCGGCAAAAAGCGTCTCGCGCGCAAATGCCTTCTGTTCGTCAATTGCAGCTTGCGCTTGCTCTCCTTCGCTTTGCAAGGCGTCGATGGCCTGCTTCAATTGGTCGCGTTCATTCGTCCGCTGAAGGATCAATTGATCCCGTTCTTCGATTTTAACTGGGTCTGGAACAATTTCCCCGGGCGGCGCACGCCAGGTGCGGTCGATATTTTCTGCAAGGGAACGCACCGTGGAATAATTAGATTCAATCTGAACGGGACCAATGTTGGCTTTGCATGACTCATAACACGACTCAAGTGCAAGTTCTGCCGCGCGGAATTCCTCATACGTGCTCCCCTCACATGCAACCTTTAGTGCAGCGACTTTCTGTCTGAAGTCTTTCCGCTCGAAAGAACCGCGGTCAGCCATAATAATTTTTACGGCAATCAACGATATTACAATCGAACTCAGCACCACTGCCGTTACAATTTTTAGCCAAAGTTTTATCTTTGTGCGCGCTGGGCATAATGCAACGGTTGTCACGCCTGGTGGCTGTGAAAAATTCCTTGTGACTTTTGCGGCTTTGGCGGCCAAACGCAGAACCGTCGGCTTTTGGCAATGGGGACAATCAACGACTGTATCAGGTTCAAAATTGGCCAGGTCAAATTCGATCTCGCCGCCGCAATGGATGCACCTGGCACGCCCGAGTTGTTCCGACATGATTCCTTTCTCAGGCAGCAGAAAGGAAAAGGCGCGACCCAATGCACCCTGAACGAGGCACCGCGAAGCGCCTTTGCTGAGAATGCGACCGAGCCGCGCCCGATGGGGCGCGCACTCAGTTCGTCTCAGCTTGGAAAATTCGCGGTTTTCGTTCAGCCGAACTGCTGCGCTAAATCATTTTTACAGAGGGAAATGTAAGTTTCCGAACCCCTTCCAGTCAAGAAACTTCATACCATGCCACACCCTCCCGGCTTGGTCGTTGCCCTCGCCTCAACCGTCCTCTTATGAGCGAACTCACCAAAGCAAAACGGCGTATCAAACGCCTCGAAACCTGTCTGCGCGATGTCCTGCGCTGGATCTCCGATGAGGGAATTGAACTCAACGGACGCGGTGCCGACAATGACGACAATGCGCAATACGTCGCGCTTTGCCGCCTGAACCGCCGCATCCGCCGAACCATCCCTGCCGGATCACAACTTTAGCTTTCAGCCTTCAGCCTCAGCCTTGATTTATGGACCTCCACTCCTCCATCCATCCCGCTGCGCTTGATCTCATGCTCGGCAGCGCCACCAATGCCGTCCAAAAAGGCCAGAGCCAGTACTCCACGCCCGTCGAGCTGGCCGCCGCCATCGCAAAGGAGCTGCCCAGCTTCCGGCCGATCATTGTCGATTTGACCTGCGGACCCGGTCAGTTGCTGGCCGGCTGCGCAAATAAAACCACCGAATACCTGCTGGGCTGCGATCTGGATCCGCGCCGTCCCAAAGGTCCCCCAGGCTCGAAATCTCTGACCGTCCAGGCCGATTTGACCGCCCTTTATGGATTGATGCGGCAGATTGATTTCCGGGCCGATTGCTTTGCGTTGAATCCGCCTTGGTCCTTGCATTGGCATGCCGCGCGCTTGGGAGGCTTGGCTGACAGCGAGGTTCCCGCCGTCGCCAAGACCTTCAAAGCCCTCTCCCGTGTGGACGCGGGAGAGGGCCGGCGCGGGGCGCGGAGTGAGGGCGGCATAGATTCCACCCTGGGCACGTTGATGATCGCCCTGGACCGTTTAAGCGACGTTGGCGAGGGTTTCCTGATCGGATACACCAGCACGCTGGAGAGGCTCCTGTTCGCGCCTGGGGCAGTCGGCGCGCTTCTGGTGCAGCATGTTTGGAAGAAAGTGGCGCTGCCCAGCCTGTCCGATGTGCCGGACAAGCTGCCAGAACCGCTCCAGGCCGCCACCGTGATCTATTTCAGCGCCGCCCATGACGCCGGCCCGACTGCGGACGGACGGTCGCCGCGGTTCATGTCCAGGATTCACAGTTACAACTTCCGGCTGGAGACCGTCAACCAATGGAAGGCGCTGCAAGAGGTGCAAAACGAAGAAGGCGGCGTAAAGAGTGGCAGTCCGCCGAAATTCCATCTGTCCCTGCGCGATGGGCAGATCGTCGTGCGCCTGGGCCTGTTCGATACTGAATTGACCAAGGTCAATCGCGAGCTGGCACGGACCGCCGAACGGTTGCATGAGCTGGATGGCCGCAATCCCATGCAGGTCGTCATGCAACGGGACGAACGCAATTTCATCCTGGGTTTGCTGCGCGATTGCGATGTGTCCAAAGCGGGCTTGTCGCGCCGCAGCCTCGGAGAAGGCGGATGGACGGTTGACCCGCTCCTCCGTGAAGCGGTGAAGGAGGCCGTCAGCCAGTACAATGCCAGCCGGGCGCCTCTGGTCCCGCTGCCGAAGATCCAGCGCCTCGGTTATCTGGATGAATCAGACGATATTCTATGCGTGCAGGACCTGGCCGGGCCGGACTCCGTCGGGCCGGTTTTCCAGGCTGGCCGGCGGTATCCGCTGGCAACGAAGTCCATGCGCTTTACCCGCCTGCAAAAGAAACCCAATTTGCAGGGGGAGGACGAGGAACTTGAATTGAGCGGCCAGGAGCTGGCAATCCTCATCCAGCCGGATTCTGGAGAGGACGCCAGGGAATACTGCTTCATGGACGGCGCCTTGCGCGCGCCCACCGTCAGCATCGGTGAAAACCCCGGCGCGGATGTGGTGGACTTCACCCTTCAGGAACTGGTGGATCATTTCGAGATCCCCGAAGTCCCGGACATCGCCACCGTTGATCCTGCCCGTTACAACGCTTTCATCGAACAATTGCACCGATTGGAACAACTCACAATATGTTGAAATTCAAACCCTTCCAGCTTCACGATTACGCCGCCGCCGCCATGGTGGACGGCCTGATCGGCGCGCATGATACCGGCCTGGGCAAAACCCTCAAAGGCCCCACTTGGGCGCTTCTCAAGTGCGGCTTTGATGTGGTGCAGAATGCCGGCCGCAAGTGCGTGCGTGTCCGCGCGCCGGTCCTGATCCTTGCGCCGGGCGATCTGCATGACCATTGGCGGTCCGAACTGAAGAAATTCTATGGCATCGTGCCGACATCCATCGACGATCAGGCCGGCCTGCTCCGGCTCGTCACTTTCTCCCGCAGCGCGCTCCGCTTGGCCCCAGGCTTCTATATCACAAGCTATACCCGGCTGACCACAAACGGCGTGAGGAAAATCAGCGCGCTGAAAAAAGCCGGGACCGAAGTCGCCGTCAATGAACTGCGGTTGACCGTCGCGGACCTGCAATTCTTCCATGATCAGCGCGGCTTCACTTACAAGGATGAATATGCCACCCTGGGCCTCAAGCCGGCAATGGCCAATGGTGCAACCATCACCCGGAAGCAACTCGACAGCGCCCTGGCCGCGAAACTCCGCAACGCCCGCGCCGAGCGGACCGGCAACGGGGAAGTATGCGACCGCATCTGTGCGGAACTCGAGCGCTGCCATGAACTGCTCCAAAACTTCCTGCCGCCTTTCGAGCCGGCCGTTTACGCCCGTGCAAACCCGTCCGTCAAAGTCATCTGGCGGGAACTCGTTGACCACAAGCTGGAGGAATATGGCGCTGGCATCGGCGAATCTCGGGATAATGGCCCCGCACGCAGTGTGAAGTGCGTCTATTCGCCGTCGATGGCGGATCTGTGCTCGCATCTGTTCGAGTGCGTGGTCATCGATGAAGGCGTCAAAATGAAAGGGGCCGACACCCAGGTCGGACGCGGCCTCCGCCAGATGTGCCCGAAATACCGGCTCGTGCTGACGGCGACCCCCATCAAGAACCGGTTGCCCGACATCTTTTGGCTCGCCTGGTGGGCGGCTGGCGGCAGTAAAACGGGCACCGCGCGCTGGCCTTACGCCGGCGGTGCGGATGAACAGGAGCGCTTCGCGGAGAAATTTATGCTGTCCGAGTTCAACAAAACCAAGGCACAGGAGAATCCGGGCCAAAAATCCCGGTTCACCAAATTGCGCCCTGAAATTTGCAATCTCCATTTGCTCTGGAAAATCCTCGGTCCCATTGCCTTGCGCCGGCGCAAATCAGACATCGGCCAGGCCATTGTCAGGAAAGTCCGGCGTGTTTATCGTGTCCCGATGGGGCTCTACCAGCGCGCCGTCTACCGTTATCATTTGGATGCCAGCTACCTCGATCGTAACTTCAAGCCGGCGCCGGGCGCGAAACTCCAGGCCTTGCGCGTGGCCGCCGCCGCCCCGGATTCGAATCTGCTCGATCCCCAGCCTGGGGGCGGCCAGTGCTGCCATCAACCGAGACCCGATGCGTCCGGCAGATGCCAGACATGCGGTGACCTTGTTCCAATCCATCGCAGCCGGCATTCCTTCACCCCGAAGGTCGCCTGTGCCCTGACATTGGTCCGCGACATCCTGCAGCGCGGCGAACAGGTTGCCATTTTTTCCGCCTTCAACGATCCGTCCGACATTCTTTCCCGCTATCTGACCGAGGCCGGCATTGACCATTATCTTCTCGATGGCCGGACCAGCCAGGCCCGGCGCGGCCTGCGCAGCGCCGCCTTCAACAACGGGGACTGCGCCGTCACCCTCGCCGGCATCGACAGCATGGCCGAGGGCCACAACTGGGACAACGTCAACAATGTGATCCTCACCAGTTACACCTGGGCGGCGGACAAGATCATCCAGTCCATCAACCGCGTCCACCGCCTGACCAGCCGGCGCGACATCAACCTCTACGTCATCATCTGCGATCAAAGCGCCGACCGCGTGCTGGAGGACAACATCAATGAGAAGGTGAACTCAAGCGAACTGGCCATTGACGGCCGTCTGCTGGGCGAGGCGACCGAGGAGCGGAGCGTTGCGGAACTGCTTCGCGACGCCATGCGCGATTTTCAGTCCAGGCAGGATTGTCCGAACGAAGAAACGCTGGTCAAGACCTGGCCCGCGCTACGTGAGCAATTGCAGGAAGCCGCGCGCGGCTGGCACAAGGCACTCCCCCACTTGCCGTTGGCCACCCCAATTGACTCGGCCACCATCTTCCCGATGCCTTTGGCAAAACCGCAGGAAAATATTCCTGTCCATCTCCCAAGCTGGCGCCGCGTCAGGCTCGTTGCGTAGCCGGATGGCTCAATTTCTCCTCGAAATGTGCGGCCATTGCCGGTTCTTGCCGTCCTGTCCAATCTTCGCCCCCAGTCTCTGGACTGCTATCCCTTTTCCCCATGAAGGTGACGAGCTTTTGCTGATTAATTCGGCGTTCCCCGCCGACGAGGTTCTACGACCAAAATGGCAACGTCGGCATTGATCCCGTCGTGCTCAATGCACCAGTTGCGCCAGCGGACGGGTCGGTGCAACGACATGAACTGGAAACGCAAGTTGCGCTGGGCCGCAAAATGGCGCGGAGCGGGTAATATCGCTTTTACCTTTCCTTAGTCGACGATTGTTGTATATAATAGCAAACAGCATGAGCGCGCACACGGAGCAAATTGCCGTTTGGGTTTTGGAAGCTCTCGAAGCCGAATGGACAGGTGGACCCCATCCTTTAGACCACGGAGCGCTGAAAATAAGCGCGACTTTTGCGGCTTGCTGTCACTTCTATTATTACTTGTCTGTCGTTCATTCCGCGCTTCAAAACCCTTTCGAAAAGAGA
>Ga0326727_10001323_pt1 | contig 92647 bp, 68 predicted proteins | sample MB2enrmetagenome_FD_207643 | JGI IMG/M metagenome (GOLD analysis project Ga0326727, IMG submission 207643) | Lab enriched peat soil microbial communities from McLean, Ithaca, NY, United States - MB29MY | ecosystem: Environmental > Terrestrial > Soil > Wetlands > Peat | place: USA: New York... | reverse complement strand
CATTCGGCGTAAACGGGTCATAGGGAACCTCCTTATGACCTGACAATAACCTAGCTCAGTGCTACCACCTCCACCCCCGCGCACGCGAAGCGTCCGCCGCGCTAGCGGCTTTGTTCAAACGCCCTTTCACGCCGGAACTAACTGAGCGGTCACAGCTTGAAGTGAGACGGGTGGACAAGGGACCAGAGTCGGACCCCGTTGGTAACGAAGTGTCAGCGGGGCGCAGGTCAGCGAGGTAGCCCGCTTACGCTTATGTTCCGCGGAGCTGGCGGGCCCGCCGGAAGAACGCGGCTGCCACAAGAACGGCCGCGACGCCCAAATACAAGAGAGCATAGCGGCCTGCCTGCGGACCGTTGGCGCTGCCGGTGAAATCGAACCCCGGGGCCCGGTTGAGCGGGCCGAGGTACCACAGCGCGGTGTACAGTCCTTCAAAGAATTTGCTTGTGCTGCTCCAGACGCCCAGAGCCAACGCCAGCGACGGAATGAACAGAACGCCAGCGGCCCATGCCAATAGGCCGGCGGTTTTCCCCGCAAGCGCCAGCCGGATGGCGGCCCCTAGCCCTGTGAGCGCAGCCACCAAAATGCCTGCCATCCATGCCGCCGGGAACTGCCGCGGCAGAATCCGCGCACAAGAAAAGACGAGTTGTTCGGTGCCGAAACGCGCTTCGCGCGTGCCGAGCGCGGACCACACGAGGATAGGCCAAATCCAGGCGACGGCCAACAGTGGCCCGCGCGAGATATGCAACGGCGCGGCGAACTGGGCGATAAGCAATCCTCCGGCCACCACGTACCACCACCAGCGATAACCCTTCAGGGCGAGTCGCAATTCGGCGACCAAAAGAGGCAAGGCACCGGAGTGCAGCGCGCCGGAGGCGAGCGGAGTGAGATGGGTAGACGTGGCGATGTGCGGTCGCGCCGTGGCGGATTCCGGCGCTACCCCTGCCGGAGTGGCAGCTCCCTCCAACCGAGGCCTTGCGTCCGACCGCCTGCGCGAACTCGCTGGGTCGAACCGGTCGAAAAACCACGCGCCGCACAAGACGAGAGCGAACGCTGCGGCTGTCCAAGCCAGACGCTGGGTGACAACCCCAGCAGTCCATTCGACACCGTTCCAATGAAAGCCAGCAGCCACCCGGACGGACTTAGCGGCTACGGAGAGTGAAAAACTATCCACGTAACCCGGGATGCCAGCTCGTGCCGCCGGGACCACACTTTCATGCACGACCCAAAGGCCAGACGGATCGAGCTGCGGGAGCCCCGTTGCCAGCGGCAGACTTATGCCGAAACTCCAGAGAAAAAACCACAGGACGTTGCCGAAACCCCCTCGAAGAAATCTGAACGTCTCGAACAAGAGGGCCATCGCGGCCGTCATCGCCATCGCGGGCAGCGCGAGGAACAGGAAGGGCGAGAGCAGAGCTGGGGCGTGGAAGGTGCGGTCCTCGGCGGCTAGAAGCTGCATGGCCACAGCGGCTAGTGCTAGCACAACAACCATGGAGACGAGCACCGCGAAGTTGCTGAGGAATTTTCCCAGGAGATAGGAAACTTTGGTGAGCGGTGTTCCTGCAAGGATCTCCCCCACCCTCGTCTGGCGGTCACGGTCCACGGCGTTCTTGACGATGTAGAAGCCCACGAGCGAAACAAACGTCGTCGCCACCAGCGATACCATCGCTCCGATCCACGCCGATGTGTACAGCCCACGATAGTCGCCAAGACGCAGCGAGATTCGCCCCGTGCCTGCGGCATAACCCAAGTAGACAGCGAAGAGCAAAGTAATGAGATAACTGTACCGGCGCACCCGCTCGAGAAAGTCGGCGCGGGCAATGGCATAGACAACACAAAGGGCTCTCATACGGCGGCCTCGGCAGCGGCGCCGTTGCGGTGAGCCGCAAGGGCAGCAAGATAGGCGTCCTCGAGCGACGGCTCTAGCGTACGCGCGCCCGGCCGTGGGGCCGCATCGGCCACTACCCGCGCATGCACACCGTCGTTACGGTGGGCTGTGCTGCTGACGAGATAGCGCTGCCGAAGCGCGGAAAGCTCTCCGCTCGAGACCACGACCTCCCAGACCTTTCCATTTACGCCGGCGAGAAGCGCTTCGGGGACACCATGGACAGCGAGCCGTCCCTGGGCGATCAGGGCAATGTCCGTGGCCACGGCCTCGACATCGGAAACAATGTGGGTGGAAAGAATGACGATCCGCTCCCCGGAAAGCTCCGAAAGCAGATTGCGGAAGCGCACGCGCTCTTCCGGGTCGAGGCCGGCCGTTGGCTCGTCCACGATCAGAAGCTGCGGATCGTTCAGCAACGCCTGCGCGATGCCCACGCGCTGGCGCATGCCGCCTGAAAACCCTCCGAGAGGCCGCCGCGCGGCATCCGCAAGATTCACAAGCTCCAGCAATTCGCCAATCCGCTTTCGCGCGCTGGACGCGTCCAAGCCTTTCACTGCGGCGAGGTACCCAAGAAATTCGAGCGCGCTCAAATTCGGGTAGATCCCAAAATCTTGCGGCAGATAACCGAGCACGGTGCGCAACGCATCAGGATCATGCTTGATATCCGTCCCGTTCCACAGCACACGCCCCGCAGTCGGTCGGGTGATCGTCGCCAGAATGCGCATCAGGGTGGATTTTCCTGCGCCGTTTGGACCGAGCAGCCCAAGCACACCAGGCCCAAGTTCCAAACAGAAACTGCGCAGGGCCTCTACGTTTCCACGATAGGTTTTGCTGACGTTTTGAATTTCGAGCTTCATGAGCGTAAATGTCCATCAGACGCGGGCATGCACTTGCACGTGTAACACAAGCTTATCGGAAGCTGCCCTGACCTTTCAAGATAAAGCTTCAGTGCCTCACGTGCGGTGTCCGTGCCAATCTTGTGGCGGTACTTGAAACAGTCGGCAACGGTCTTCTCGGGACTGTAGATTCGTACTTCTGTACCGTCGAGTTTGTGCGCTTCCAGACCTCATTCTGAAAGGCCCGAGCCTTCGCCGTGTACCCTGCGCGAACGAGGTGATGTTATAATCTCGGGTCGAGCTTTTCGAGGCCCTCCCTGAAAGGAGCGCGTGTTGTTGGGTTACCCTCGGAAAAAGCAGCGGCCGGTGCAATTCCTGATGGACGGGGAGAAAGTGGAAAAGCGGTGACCCCTTCCTTACGCCTCACGTTTGGATTAGTATCAGCGGGCGCGCTGGCACTGGGCGGGAGGATGGCGTACGCCTGGTTCCTGCGTTGGCGGCGCAAAGACCCCGCCGAACTCGAGAGGCTACGGCGACTGGACGTTAACACGCGTGGCCGCATCAGCGCGGGCCGAATTGTGGATTTGGTGGAAGGCGAAACGGCGGGGTCAAAGTCGCGGCTGGTGGTTTATTCCTACGAAGTGGCCGGAGTAACTTACGAGGCCGCCCAGGACGTTGCGGCACTGCCCGAAATCGCCGCCATGGTCCAGTTTCTGGCCGGCCAAACAGCCAGCGTCAAATACGATCCCAAACAGCCTGCGAATTCCATCATCGCCTGTGAGCATTGGAGCGGACTTGGACTATTGAGTCATTGAATGATTGGCGATTGAGCGATTGCTCCGAGCGGTTGCCGACCCAAGCAATGACTCAATGACTCAATGAACCAATCACTCAATTCGTTATGACTTTCCAAGAAAAACTCGAAGAATTGCGGCGGCGACAGTCACGTGCGGAGGCAGGCGGCGGTGAAGAACGCCGGGCCAGGCAGCATGTGGAGGGTAAACTTTCAGCCCGCGAGCGGCTGGAGATACTTTTTGACCCCGACAGCTTCGAAGAGATTGACATGCTGGTCGAGCACCGTTGTCACGATTTTGGCATTTTCAAGCAGCGCATACCGGGCGACGCGGTGGTGAATGGCTACGGGCGCATAAACGGCCGGCTGGCTTTTGCCTTCGCCCAGGACTTCACCGTATTCGGTGGTTCCTTGAGCGAAGCGAATGCCGAAAAGATTTGCAAGATCATGGATATGGCAATGAAAGTCGGGGCGCCGCTCATTGGGCTGAATGACTCCGGGGGCGCGCGCATCCAGGAAGGGGTGGCATCGCTGGCCGGATACGCCAACATTTTCCTCCGCAATACGCTGGCTTCGGGGGTGATTCCCCAGATTTCCGCCATCATGGGGCCGTGCGCCGGGGGCGCGGTGTATTCCCCCGCGATCACCGATTTCATCCTGATGGTCGAAAACACCAGCTACATGTTCGTGACCGGCCCGGACGTGATCAAGACCGTAATGCACGAGGAGGTCACCAAGGAGGACCTGGGCGGGCCCATGACCCACAATTCCACCAGCGGGGTAGCGCATTTCATAACTCACGACGACACCGACTGCCTGGCCCTGATCCGCGAGCTGCTGTCGTTCATGCCGCAGAACAATCACGAGGATCCACCCCGTGTCGAGACCCAGGATCCTGCGGACCGCCGCGATGCCGTGCTCGATTCGCTGGTGCCTGCTGAGCCCGAAAAGCCATACGACATGAAGGAAATCATCCACCGCGTGGTGGACGACGCCTATTTCCTGGAAGTCCACGAGCACTTCGCCAAGAACCTGGTGGTGGGTTTTGCGCGGCTGGGCGGGCAAAGCGTGGGCATCGTCGCGAATCAGCCTGCCGTGCTGGCCGGGTGCATTGACATCAACGCTTCCGACAAGGGCGCGCGCTTCATCCGCTTCTGCGACGCCTTCAATATCCCCATCGTGACTTTCGAGGACGTCCCGGGTTTCCTGCCTGGCACACAGCAGGAATACGGCGGCATCATTCGCCACGGCTCGAAGCTGCTCTTCGCCTACGCCGAAGCCACCGTCCCCAAGATCACCATCATCACCCGCAAGGCTTACGGCGGGGCCTATTGCGTGATGGGATCAAAGCACGTCCGCACTGACATAAACCTGGCCTACCCCACCGCAGAAATCGCCGTGATGGGACCCGAAGGAGCGGTGAATATCGTCTATCGGCGCGAGCTCCGGAAGGCAGAAGACCCGGAATCCTTGCGCCGCGAGAACATCGCGGAGTTCCGCGAGCGCTTCGCCAACCCTTACATCGCCGCCGAACGCGGCTGGGTGGACGACGTCATCCAGCCCCGCGACACCCGCCTCAAACTGATCACTGCCTTGCGCATGCTCGAAAACAAGCGCGACACTAACCCGCCTAAGAAACACGGGAATATTCCCCTGTAGCACCAGTGGAAGTGGCTATGGCGCCTTTGCCGGCGCAACCACATACACGTATTCCAACGGCTCGTCGCCGGTGTTCGCGACGTTGTGGCGCGTTGCAGGAGGGATGTAAACGAGCATCGGCGCCTCGAGGGCACGCCCTGGCTGCCCTTCGACGAGGGCTTCGCCCCGGCCGCGCAGGACCACTAGCGCCTCTTCGTTTTGGCCGGTTGTGTGCCAGCCGACTGATCCTCGAGGCTTCAGCCGGACGAAGCCGCTGCGCATCCCCGCTGTCTGCGGTATCCCTCGAAGCAGCGGGCAATCTCCCTCCGCGCATTGAAGAGGCAACGTCTGCGGCTGGGGGGGACGCGTCCGCGATGAAAGAGGCAGCAGAGCGAGGGAAAAGAGGAGCAGAATTCCTGCGCAAAGAGTCGGCACGTTTTGTTTCATTGCTGATTTCCTCCGTAGGCTTCAGGGCAGGCAAGAAGCCTTCTGAAACGGCGCTGCGCCGCTAGTGTCTGGAACCGAGCTGCCGGCAGGCCTGCTTATGGAATCCTGCGGGTGGCAGTTCACTCGAGGATGCGTTCACGTAATCCCTCGATGGTGAAGGCAGGCCCCCTTACAAACTCCATCAGCGCGCGCTCCTTGGCGCGGACGGCCTCAACCGCAGCGGGCAGCTTTTCGAGTCCCTCTTTCGGAACAACGATCAAGCCGCTCTCATCCCCGTGCAGCAAATCGTGAGGGCAAATGACCAGGCCCTTAACCTGAATCGGCACTCCCACACGCACAATGTGGAAGTAGGCGTGGCTGGCGACTCCTCCCCGGGCAAAGTACTGAAACCGCAGAGCCCTGACTTCGGGGATATCGCGCACGGCACAATCGCTTGCCAGCCCCACGGCGCCCAGGCGCTGGAAAATCGTTGCCATGACCTCACCACAGTGAGCGGCATAGTCCGGCTGCGGGCCTACTTCCTGAAACGCCACAACTGCCGGCTTTGGGGATTCCATCACCGCTTCGTAAAGAGACAGGAACATCTTTCGGTCTGGGGCGGCTTCGGTCATCGTCTCCACCTGGGCCGTCACCGCGTAGCCCGCCATGCGGCCGAACTCCGGGAAAAGGCAGAGAATCTGACAGGGTGCGAACCCCGCGCTCTTCGGCCGTATGCGCAGTGCTTCGATCGCATTGGAAAGAGTAGGCGTGTCAACGGTCTTGAGATAGTCCACCCAGTGCGCCTCGGGATGAGTGTTAGATGGCATGGTTTCTATCCCTCCTTCTTGCGGCGCCACGCTGGGACAAGGCCATGTTTAGGGTGTGTCGAACGAGAGGGATTGCGTGGTTGGCGCCAGTTGCTCAAGTTCTTGTTTGTCGGCTGCAAAGATCTCCAGGGTATGCAGGTAGCCCTCAACAACCGTCTGAATATGGCACATCCAGGAATGTGGATTGGTGCGGGTGTTCTCAAAGTCCGCGCGGAACAACTGCTGCTCGCCGATCGAGTACACCTCAGGCGAGCGCATCAAATTCATGCCCGCACCCTCCATTCTTTCTGCGTCGCGTTTCACGGTGTCTAAGGTCAGTTCCGGCAAGCTCCACTCCATAGCGGTAATCCGCAACGAAGGGATGGCAAAGCGCTGGCCGTCACCCTCGCCTCTTCGAGAGGCATAGAAAATTATCTTCGGAACCATAATATGGGGTGTACCGCCCGATTCGGGGTGCTGTTGAAGCGCAAAAGCCTTCGCGCTGGCAGCGATGCTCTCATTTGCCGCACGAAGTCCTTCCGGCTTGGCAGCGATCCAGCCCGACGGGAATTCATAGGAAAAACCAAGGAAGCGATTTCGGTAGACATCCCCGGAAATCGTGCTGGTTTCCACGCTGGTCGTCTGGGCAGAGGAATCTTCAATTGTCTTTTCCGTCACCGGCGGAGCGGGGATCTGGGCGGGGGGAACACCGGATTGGGCGGAGGGTGGAGCGGCGGAAGCCACTGGGTCTGGGGAAGGTTGCAAAGGCCTTTTGAGCGCTTTGTTGATGGCGTCTTCCATCCCGCCCTGAGTCTGGTCACTCAAGCCGGATTGGCGGAAGCGGATGATCCCGTTTCCGTCCAGGACGACAAAGGTTGGAAATGCATTAATGTCGAAAACCTGCTGCACCTGCCTGGAGAGATCAATGTACTCGGACCAATCCATATGGTGCGAGGCGATGAAATTTGTCCATGCCTGGGTGTTGTCATCGCCGCTGATTCCCACAATCTCAAAAGGGCGATTGAGGTACTTCTTGTGGATTTGCAGCAATATGGGTACCGCCTCGCGGCAAGGTCCGCACCACGTGGCCCAGAAGTCGAGGAGCACAACTTTTCCCTGAAGCGTGGCGTTGGACACGGTCACACCCTCTTGCGTAGTGAAAGAGAAATCGGGGGCGAAGGGCTCGCGCGCGCGAACCGGGTTGGCGATGATTCGGCGCGCTTCGCTCACGGTGCTTGGATTAGCGCCCGGCGCGCTGATGCAATTGCTCAGCTCGGCAATACCCTCGCTATCGCGACCTTGCCTTAGGAGCACCATGCCAAGGTCCAAACGCGCCACCGCCTGGCCTGGAACGAGGGCTAGCGCCTCTCGGAGTTCCTCTTCTGCTTCCTTCAGCTTCTTATCGTTTGGCTTGCCGGCCATTTGTGCGAGCAGAGTGCCACGCGCCAGATGCGCCTGCGCCGCTAGAATCTTGTCGTCACCGGCAGCCTTGAGAGCCCGCTTTGCATCGTCGAGAGCAGTGCTTAGATCACCCGACTGACGGTCGACCTTGAATATGCGGAGGAGGCAGACGGCGCACGCATGGTGCGAGAGTTTGTCTGCCTTGAGGTAAGCCTCCCGCGCCTTCTCGAAATTCCTCTTTGCGAAGAAGGCATCGCCTTGGGCTAGCGCCTGCGCCACGGCGTCTGAGCTTTCCTGCTTTGTGCCGGCATAGGCGAATGGTGTGGCAGCGAAGACGACAAGAAGGAACAACACGCGTTTGTGCATGAACGGCCTCCTCACTCGGGGAACACAAGTATACCCGTGGTCAAAGCCCGTTGCACTCCATGGGACAGGAATCTGGCGGCGTTGCGACGCCTATCGCTTCGACGTCCATCTCAACCCGCTGGTGCGCCCCTCGCGTCCGAGGTCATGCGTCCCCGGTCATTCATGTCGCAAGGCGTCCATGGGAGAAAGCGACGCCGCTCGCCGGGCAGGCAGGAAGCCGGCCAAGGCGCCTGCCCCGGCCAAAGTCGCTGCCGCCCAGACGATTGCCGTTGGGTCGGATGGCGCCAGCCCGAACAGCAGGCTGCGAAGCACCTGCGCTGCCGCGACTGCTGCCGGCAGGCCGAGGATGGCGCCCGCTGCCAACACCAACAGAGTCTCGCGCATAACCATCCAGAGCACGTCGGCGCGCTGCGCCCCAAGCGCCATGCGAATGCCAATTTCGCCGGTGCGCCGCGTAACCTGGTAGGCCACCACGCCATAAATCCCGATCGAGGTCAGCAAGAGGGCCAACAGCCCAAAAACGCTTGCCACAACAGCGAACATGCGGTCGTGCTGGAGCAAAGAGTGGATTACTTCTTTGATTGTCCTCACATGGTCGATCGAGATGTCCTGATCCATGGCCTGGATTTCGCGGCGCATAGCCGCGATCACTGCTGCGGGATCGCCTGCCGTGCGGACATGCACCTGGTACGGACGCTCTTGGAGGTGCTGAAAGAGCGGCAAGTAGATCATCGGTCGGGGCTGCTCGCGAAGATCGCCGTACTTGGCATCCCCAATGACGCCCACGATTTCGATTTGGCTGCTCGAGCCAGGGCCCGCGGAGCCGAAGCGCTTGCCGACGGGGTTTTCGCCAGCGAAGAACCTCCGGGCAAAAGTCCTATTCACGACCGCGACAGGCGGCGACTTCCCCTGGTCCTGCCAGCCAAACTCGCGCCCGGTGAGAAGCGGGATCTGGACCGTTTCAAAGAAGCCGGGGCCTACTAAATTGTCTGACACTTGCGCATCGCGCTCCGAGCCGTCAGGCTGCCGGATCCAGATGGTCCTGCTCCATCCACCGATACCGAAGACCGCGTCTCCTGCGATGCTCACGGAGCGCACCCCAGGCACTGTGGCAAGGCGTTGGGTCAACTGTATCCAGAATTCTTGCTTGTCCTTGATCGATTTGCTCAGGGAGGGGTCGACCCCCATCATGACCAGATTCTCGCGCGCCAGGCCCAGGTCCGTGGTGGCCAGGTTCCGCAGACTGCGCACGAACAGCCCGGCGCCGACGAGCAGCATCAACGATAGCGCCACTTGAACCGCGAGCAGCTTTCGGGCGAACGGCAGGCGAGTCGTGCCCCGCGCCTGTAATGTGCCATGGATGGCCGGAAGGAAACCGTCACGCGAGGCGCGCAGCGCGGGCAACACACCGGACAGCAGTCCGGTCAAAACGGACAAGGCGAAGCTGAAACCCAGGAGGCGCTCGTTCAGCCGGAATTCGAGCGAAACCCTCTCGAGGTTGCCGGTCAGAAACGTCACCAGCAGCCGGTGCCCGGCGGCCGCAACCAGCAGACCGGCCACTCCCCCGAGCAGCGCCAACACCAGATTCTCAGTGAGTAATTGGCGAAGAATTCGGCGCCGGCCCGCGCCGATCGCCATGCGGATGCCAATCTCCTGCGAGCGGGCGGCGGACCGGGCCATGAGCAGATTGGCGAGGTTCACGCACGCAATGAGCAGCACCAAGGCGGTCATTCCGAGGAGAATCTTCAAGGTATTCGAGTATTGCCAGTAATCCCAGCGCAGGGCGGAGGTGCCGGTGGTGGCGCGGTTGACCACCAATCGCTGCGCCATGAATGCGTCTCGTTCGTGCGCCGGCCAACGCTTCATTCCATCCCTTAAAGATTCCAGCGCCCGTTGGAACAGCGGCTCGAGTTGCGCCCGCGCCTGAGGAATTGACACTCCCGGCTTTAGGCGACCCAGTGCCCAGACCTCGTCAGTGTCCGAGGCGAGGGGAACCCACATGTCCGGGAGTCGGCTCCGGTCCACCCCGAAAAAGCCAGCCGGCATTACCCCGATGATGGTACACGGCGCGCCGTTGACACGCACCGTCGCGCCCACCACCGAGGGGTCGCGTCCGAAGCGACGGCTCCAGAAGGGGTAGCTCAGCACCGCCACCTGCCCTTCGGCGTTGGGACGCTCGTCGTTCGGATCGATCGTGCGGCCCAGAAGCGCGTTGACTCCTAAGGTTGAGAAGAACCCGCCAGACACCTCCTGGACCGTGGAGCGCTCCGATTCGACTCCGGCCCGGAGGACTCGAGTGTCCGCCATAAAAGCGAAGGCGCCGGAGAGCACTGTAGTGTTTTCGCGAAGATGCTGGAACACCGCTAAGGGGAGGTTAGTCATCATGCTGCCGTCGGGGGCCCAGCGGACGAACTCAACGAGTTCCTGCGGGTTCTTTACGGGCAGCGCGCGGAGCAGCATCACATCCATCACGCTGAACATGGCGGTGTTGGCGCCGATGCCCAGCGCCAGCGTGAGCACCGCCACGACCGCAAAGACAGGCCTCGCGCGCAGAATTCTGACGGCGTAGCTCACATCCCGAGCGGCGCTCTCGATGAGAGACACTCCGCGCGCCTCGCGACATTCCTCCTTCACCTGCTCGAGACCTCCGAGCGCAATCCGCGCCCGTCGCCTTGCTTCCTCGGGGCTCAGGCCGGATTTGACGTGCTTCTCCGCTTCGTATTCCAGGTGAGACCGAAGCTCCTCATCGAGTTCTGTTTCTGCCCGCTTCCTTCGGAACAGGCCCCACAACCTGAAAAGAAAATCCCTGAGCATGTTCCCCCCCTAAGTCGTCTCCAATACCTGCGCCACTGCCGCCGTCAGCTTTCGCCACGCGTCAGCCTCGGCCTCAAGTTGTTTGTGGCCACTTCCCGTGAGTTCATAGAACTTGGCCCGGCGATTGTTCTCGGACGCTCCCCATCGAGCCTTTATCCAACCGCGGCGCTCCAGCCGGTGGAGAGCCGGATACAATGACCCCTGTTGGACCTGGAGGACCTTTCCGGAGATTTGTTGGATGCGCTCGGAAATCGCCCAGCCATGCCGCGGTCCAAGCGCCACGGTTCGCAGAATGAGAAGATCCAGGGTGCCTTGTGGAAGGTCGATCCGTTCGTCGGCCATGCGTCCTCCTTGTGCTTCTACAGGAGAGGATACGGCTTCCCTTGTCGAAGCGCAAGGGGAAAATTTGCAGGGAGGGTTCTGGCCTTGGCCGTCCGCGACACTCGGTCCTTTGGTGAAACCCTGCCTGAGGCACGGCGCATGGCCAAAAATGTGATCCAACGCTTCCTCTAGAACACCTCTACGCGGCGGATTCCCAGGGGCGGCAGATGCGCTCAATGATATCGATCATGTTCTCAACTTCTTCCGAAGTCAGGGTGCTCTCAGGGTGCACGGCGGCGCAACGGGTGCTCCATGCCCTTCTGAGGAGTGTCCTATCCCCGTGCGAAATGCGCCCGCCCTCAAGCAGCCTGTCAAAGAGGATCTCGACGGCGCCTTTCACATAGAGCTTCAAGCCACCGCAAAGTCGGCGCGCGGCAAACCGCAAGAGCCGCTCGTATTCTACCCCGGCGATCATGCCGGCCAGGTTCGCGTCTTCGTAGACCAGAATGTGGGCAAGTTCCAGAGGGCCGTATTTCTCAAGAAACGGTCGAAGGACCTGCGCCACCCGGCGACGCTGAATCCAGATGTCCGCGTCAAATGCCGTGCGCACGCTAACCCCGTCCGCTGCCTCAAGCTCTTCAATCGTCAGCTCGTGATAGGTCCACAGAGCGGTCTCGGTGGAAGATACGGAAGGTAGCTGGAAGTGGTCCTTCCACACGCGAAGCTCATCGCAATAGGCGAGGTAGACGTCGACAGTTCGGGGACGGTAAACTTGCAGAAGGTTCATGATGGGGGTGCTGAAAACGCCGAAACGGTCGGGGTGGACGAAGCGCAGCACCAGGGAGACAAGGCCGATATTCTGGAAAACCCGCAGCGCCCGCTGCACCAAGTCACGCGCATCGGCAGGAAGCGGGCCTACCATAAGATGAGCGTTTTTCAGTGTGTGATCCAACTCCTTCTCAATCGGCTTCGGCCAATAGCGCACGAAGGCCGTCTGAGCCGGGTCGAAGATGTTCAGGACATCCTTCGCCACCAGCCACCGTTTCCCGGAGCGAAGCTGCTCGAACTTCTTTTCCAGGGATTGAAAGGAATAGGTGCGCCCAAACTTCTTCTCACAAACTTCGGAAAAGCGGTCGAGATAACTCCTCAGGTCAAAACCCGGCACGATTACCTCTTCTCCACTCCAGCTAACATTTTACCGAGGTTGCCATTCAAAGCAAGGTTTTCGTTTCCGCATGGCGTAAGTATCGCCAACTCGCGGGCTCGGTGGGCCGGGCAGGCGCCCATGCCAGAAAACAACGCCAAGCGTGATACAGTAACAGGTGGAGGCAAGCTGCCCCTGCTTCATTCGATCCTGAAGGCGCGGGGCTTGGCTGAAATCGGCCACCCTCGGTTGAAATCGGCCAAGCCAAGTTCATTCTTTGACTGGTGGCTCTCTTGGAAAGTGTCTTTAACTACTTATTTTTCAATAAGATGCCTCACCCTGCCTTAGCTCGGAGCTTTGGCGACCCACGTGCCTTACGCAAGGCGGAGGACGAAATGAGGTCTAACAGTCAAATGGGCGGGAGGTGGGCCATGAAGAGCCGAAAACTTTGGTATGTGATTGCGCTCAGCACGCTGTGCCTTGTGGCAGCGAGGATCGCTATGGCTCAGGAGCAAGCTCCTCCGCCCGGGGTTGCGGGCCAGGAGCAAGCGCCTCCTCCTGGCGCTGCGGGCCAGGAGCAAGGACCCGCGCCGGGCGCCGCCCGGGTCAGCATGATCAGCGGGGAAGTCTCTACCATGCGCGGGGATAGCGGGGACTGGGTGGCGGCCATAGTGAACGCGCCGGTGGTGGGTGGCGATACGGTGGCGACGGCCGCGCGCTCGCGCGCTGAAGTCCAACTCGACTACGCGAACGTCCTGCGTATGGACCAGAATTCCGACGTGAAGATCGCCGACCTTACGCAAAGGCACATTCAGATCCAGGTGGCAAGCGGCATTATCGACTACACGGTGTTCAAGGGCGCGGAGGCGGACGCGGAAATCGACACCCCGAACATGGCGGTGCGCCCCTTGGGCGAGGGCGTTTACCGCATCCAGATCGACGCGGACTCGCAGACGCAACTCACCGTCCGCAAAGGCAGGGCGGAGGTTTCCACCCCGGAGGGCAGCACGACCGTGGAAAGAGACCAGGTCATCTACGTCCGAGGCACGGATAATCCCGAATACCAGGTCGCCAATGCCGCGCCCAATGACGATTGGGATAGATGGAACAACGATCGCGACCGCGCCATGGAGAAAGCGCAAAGCTGGCAGTACGCGAACCGCTATTACACTGGCGCCCAGGACCTTGATGCGAACGGTCAGTGGGAAAATACGCCCGACTACGGTTATGTCTGGGCCCCGAATGTGGGACCGGACTGGGCGCCCTATCAGGATGGGAACTGGTGTTGGGAGCCTTATTGGGGATGGACCTGGGTTTCCTATGAACCCTGGGGCTGGGCGCCCTACCACTACGGCCGTTGGTGCTGGTGGGGCAGCCGTTGGTGCTGGTGGCCGGGCATCGGATATTGGGGTCCGCGCCCCATTTGGGCGCCGGCCTATGTCTCCTTCCTGGGGTTCGGCTTCAGAGGCGTGGGGTTCGGATTTGGCCTTGGTTTTGGTTTCGGTTCGATTGGTTGGCTGCCACTAGGGCCTTTTGACAGAGCCTTCCCGTGGTGGGGACATCGCAACGGTTACAATGCTGTGGGTATTGCGAATATAACGAACATCAACAATTTCAACCGTGGTCTCCGTCCGTTCGGGAATGTGCCAGGGCGTTACCCTTCCAACCTCCAGGCGGCGCTTGCCAACCCCAACATCCGGCGCGCCATCACCACCATGCCTGCGGACCAGTTCGGAAGAGGCACGGTTAGAGGGTTCGGGCGTGGTGTGGATGCCGCTACGCTGCGGCAGGGCCGGATGGTGCAGGGAACTCTGCCCGTCGTTCCCACGCGCGCGAGCTTGATGCCGGGTAATCGTTTGGCCAGCCCGTCCGCCATTCCGTCGCGGGCTGTCAATAACACACGCTTCTACAGCAAGAGTCCTACTCCTGCGCGTCCTGAGTCCTTCAATCAGCGGGCTGCTCAGATTCAGCAGATGGTCCGGCAGAATCCCCTTGGGACCTCGAACTATGGCGCACGGTCGGGCGAGGGTTCTACGGGGAGGTTTGGGAACGCGGGAGGCGCAGCCAGCGGCGGCTTTGGAAACGCGAACCGGCCCGGATCCTCGAACACGAGGCCAATGGCGCCTTCCACCCAGGGTCAATCCGGCAACTCGGGCTGGGGACGGTTTAGTTCACGCTCGCCTTCTTCATCGGCGGCACAAGGCGGTCAGTCGCCTCGCAGCTTTTCCAATAACGCACCTTACAGCACGACGCGGCCTCAATCGGCGCCTGCCGGCGGGTACTCCCAGCCGCGTTATGCAGCTCCACAGCAGGGGGGCAACCAGGGCGGCTGGCAGAGATTCTCAGGGCAAAGCCAGCCGGGACCTTCGACCAGGGGCGGGGGGTGGAATGCCCCCGCCCCGCGCTCGCAGTCCTCAGCACCGAGTTGGGGACGATTCTCTTACGGTTCACAAGGGCAATCCTATGGCGGGTATGGTAGTCGTCCCTCGTTGAACATCCGTAAGCCTATTGTAGTTCAACGGTCAACGGCCCCGCGCTCCTATGGAGGCGGTGGCCGCGGGTATTCCGCTCCGTCCGGCGGCGGGCATGGATCTTCCGCTCCGTCAGGTGGCGGAGGCCATAGCGCACCCGCTCCTTCCCACAGCGGGGGCGGTGGTGGAGGCGGGCACGGCAGGCGGTGAAAGCAGGTGCCAGGTGTCAGGTGTCAAGGCACCTGGCACCCGACACCTGAGGCCTTTTCTTCTGGCTTCTGACTCCTGACTTCTGACTCCTCACTTGGCGTACAATAGTCTAGATATGCTGGAACAAAGCGATTTGCTGGCTGCGACAACTGCGCCACTCGAAGAGATTGAATCGATTCTGAACGCCGAACACTCGGACCCCTTCCACATTCTCGGCGCGCACATCGTGGAGTGGGAGGAGAAGCCGGCGGTTGCGGTTCGCGCCTACCTGCCGGGAGCCGAGCAAGTTTGGGTGCGGCGCGACTCAGAACTTTTTCCTTCGCAACTCATCCATGCGGACGGATTTTTTGAGGCTGTGTTCCTGAACGAGACTCAGGTTTTCCCATATCGGCTTCGCGCCCGTTACGGGGAGGGTAACGAGCCTGAGTTTGAAGACCCGTACCGTTTTCCCCCCATCCTTTCTGAGTTCGATCTCTACCTTCTCGGCGAAGGCACCCACTCCAAGTCTTACGAAAAACTCGGCGCTCACCTGATGGAGGTTGAGGGAGTTTCAGGCGTGGTCTTCGCCGTGTGGGCTCCCAACGCGCGTCGGGTGAGTGTGGTGGGGGATTTCAACAACTGGAACGGGCGCCGACATCCCATGCGCGTGCGGGGAAGCAGCGGTGTCTGGGAGCTGTTTATTCCGGGGCTCGCGCAGGGTGAGGTTTACAAGTACGAGGTCAAGGGCCGCAACGATTATCTGGGTTTTAAGGCGGACCCCTACGGTTTTTTTGCCGAACTCCGGCCCAAGTCTGCTTCTGTCGTACACGACATCAATGATTATGTCTGGCACGACCAAGCGTGGATGGAAGCGCGCGCCCAACGCCAGTCTCTTAACTCGCCTCTTGCCATCTACGAGGTTCACCTCGGTTCCTGGCGCCGCGGCGAAGGCCACCGTCTGCTCAGCTACCGCGAACTCGCCGAGCAACTGGTCGACTACCTCGGCGAACTGGGCTACACGCACCTCGAGCTGTTGCCCGTGATGGAACACCCACTGGATGAATCCTGGGGTTATCAGACCGTCGGTTACTTTGCGCCCACCAGCCGCCACGGCACGCCCCAGGACTTCATGTATTTCGTCGATTACTGCCACCAGCACGGCATCGGCGTGATCCTGGATTGGGTGCCGGCGCACTTTCCCGCCGATGCCCACGGCTTGGCGTTCTTTGACGGCACGCACCTCTACGAACATGAAGACCCGCGCTTGCGCGAGCATCCCGACTGGGGCACGCGAATTTTCAATTATGGGCGGGCGGAAGTCCGCAACTTTCTCTCCAGCAGCGCGCTCTTCTGGCTGGAAAAATACCATGCCGACGGGTTGCGCGTGGACGCCGTAGCGTCAATGCTCTATCTGGATTATTCGCGGAAGCCCGGAGAATGGATCCCCAACCGGTACGGCGGCAACGAGAACCTGGATGCCATCGACTTCATCAAACGATTCAACGAACTCGCTCACCAGGACCGGCCCGGGGTGCTGACGATCGCGGAGGAATCCACCGCTTGGCCGGCGGTTTCACGCCCCGCCCACTTGGGAGGCCTGGGGTTCAGCCTGAAGTGGAACATGGGCTGGATGCACGATACCCTCCTTTACTTCTCCAAGGAACCCATCCACCGCAAGTACCACCACCATCTCCTCACTTTTTCGCTCCTTTATGCTTTCAGTGAGAATTTTGTGCTGGTGCTTTCCCATGATGAAGTGGTGCACGGCAAGCGCTCGCTGCTTGCGAAAATGCCCGGCGACGCGTGGCAGCAGTTTGCGAACTTGCGCTCGCTTTATGCCTTCCAATTCACTCACCCCGGCAAGAAGATGCTGTTCATGGGCGGGGAGTTCGGCCAGTGGATCGAGTGGAATCCAGGCCAGCCCCTGGACTGGAGCCTGCTGGAGTACGAACCCCACCGCCAGGTGAAGCAATTGCTTGCCGATCTGAACCGCCTTTACGGGGCTGAGCCCTCATTGTACGAAGTGGATTTTGAATGGCAGGGTTTCAAGTGGATTGATTTTCACGATGCCGACAGCTCGGTGCTCGCTTTCCTGCGCCGCGCTCGTGACCCGCGGGATCACCTGGTGGTGGTCTGCAACCTCACACCCGTACCCCGCGCCGGCTACCACGTCGGCGTGCCCGAGGGGCGCTTCTATCGCGAAGTTCTAAATACCGATGAGGCGAAATATGGCGGCAGCGGCGTTACCAACTCGCCCGGCCGGCAGGCGGCGCCGGCGCCCTGGCAGAATCAACCTTGCCATATCGAGATAACCTTGCCACCTCTCGGCATCGCTGTTTTCAAGCCGGAACGCTAGCACTACATCCCCAGCACCAGCCGGTCTACCCGCTGGCCTACGTCTCGCAAATAGGCTTCGTCGCCGCCCTCGAGCTCAGTTGTGGCATAGCCAGTGTAGCCAATATCCGCGAAAGCCTTGCGGACCGCCGGCCAGTCGATATCGCCATCTCCCAGGTTGACCCAGCGGTAGCCATCCTCGAGCCGCTTGAAGTCTTTCAGATGGACTTTGGCGATTCGCTTCCCCAGGTTGCGAATCCAATCCTGCGGATAACCGTAAAGCACCACGTTGCCGACGTCGAAATACGCCTTGACCCAGGGGCACTGAAATTCATCCACGTACTTTGGGAACTCGAGCGGGCTAAGGAGGAATTTGTTCCAGACTTCCTCGATGGCGATGATGACCTTCAACTCCTCGGCCAGGGGGATTAACTTTCGGATCTGCTTCTGGGAGCGCACCCAGGCCTCGCGATAGCTTGTCTGCGGGTTGACGACGCCCGGCACCAGCAATACCGTCTCTGCCCCCCAGAGCTTGGCATTCCTGAGCGAGATCCGCATTCCGTCAAGGCTCTTCTCCACCACGGCAGGATCGCTCGAGGAGAGCGGATTATCCCAATGGGCCATGTTCATCACGGAATGGATTCTGACCTTGGCGTCATCAGCCGCCTTCTTGATTTCCTGGGCTTCGTGCTCGTCGCTTACCGTCTGGCCCTCGACAGCATCGAAACCCACTTCCCGCACCAGCTTGAATCGCTCAGCGTAGCTTAACTGTTTCGGCAGCATGCTGATCTGGAGGGCCTTCTTCATGTGACTCGTCCCCGGTATTGGAGACGCCCAAGAAGTCCCCGAGCCGCTGCTCAGCGCAGCCCACGGCGCCGCGCCAGCGGCAATCGAAGCCTTCAAGAAATCTCGTCGTGATCTCTCATTTTTCATTCTAATCTCCCCCTTCTGTTGTGCGCCAAGGTGCTCCTTTGACCGGCAACGCCTCCGTGTTCTCTGTGGCCAGAAACGATTTGAACACAGAGGCCACTGAGACCCTCCGCGGTCTCTGTGTTGAGCTGTTTGAAGCACAGAGAACACGGAGAAGCCGTCTTGGTTGGGGCCCCGCCGCCCTGTGCCCTAACAGGCGCTGATTTTCAGGGTTCTGGCATGCGTGCTTCACACTTACGTGAACTTCGAGATATCGATTTTCGGATCGTATACCTCCTTGGACTTCATCAATTCATCCCACGTGACCATCTTGCCCGTGTAGGCCGCCGTGCGTCCCAGCATGGCGCTTAGCGCGGACTCCGCACCCTGTGCTGCCTGGTTATGGAATTCGCCGCTGGTGATGCTTTCCACAAACCACTTTTGCTTTTCCGCATCCGCTTGGTCCAGAGCGCCTTTGAACGTCCCGGCAGCCGAGAACTGGCCGCTCCCCTCCGCAGGGCCAAGACCCGCGTCCCAGGGTTCCGCTCCGGCGATGCTGACCCGATGGTCGTAGTGAGCTTCCGAGCTGCCCTTGGTGCCGAAAAAGCGTGTTGCGGCGTCAAAGGCCGGGTTATCAAACTGCGTGGATCCAAAACTGACCTGCACGTGATCAGGATACGTGAAGACTACATTGAAATTGTCCCAGCAATTCCCAAAGTCTGTGCGCAGCTTGCGTCCGCCCCCACCCACGGCATATTCAGGGTGCCCTTGCAGAATCCAGTTCATGACATCAATAATATGGATGTTCTGCTCGACGATGATGTCTCCCGAAAGGGTGCGGTCCCATACCCAGTTCCGAAGCTTTTTCTCTTCCGGCAAGGCATCGGGCCACTCGGGACGGTCGATGTGGCCGCAGTAGTAGTAGCCCAAGCCGCAACCTATCTTGCCCAAGGCGCCCCCGTGGATGCGATTCACCAGCTCGACATAAGGCGGCGCTTTGCGTATCTGAAACCCCACTTCCAGGCTCAACTTTCCCTGGGCCTTCTCGCCAATGCGCATGATGCGCTTGGCGCCCGGCACGTCCACGGCGACAGGTTTCTCGCAATACACGTGCTTTCCTGCCGCCACCACGGTTTCCAGGTGGAGAGGATGGAAGTAAGGAGGAGTGGTGATGAGGATGAAGTCCACTTCCTTCGATGCCGCGATCTCCTGGTAGGCTTTGGGGCCATGGAAGAGCTGCGATGCATCGATGGCCGCGTAGCCCTTCGCTTGCTGGTGCTCATCGAAGTATTTGCGGCCTGCCTCGAGCTGATCGGCGAAGAGATCCGCAAGGGCCACCACGCGCGTATTGGTGTTGTCCACGAACCCTGTTCCTACCGCCGTGCCGCGTCCCCCACAGCCCAAAATCCCCAGACGCAAGGCCGAGTTCGCTTCCGAACCGCGCACCGCCCCGGGTTTCAGGATCATCACGCCCGCTGCGGTCGCGGCTGCCGCGCCGAGAAACTTTCTCCGACTGATCTTTTCCGTTAAGCCATCCACCATGAATATGCCTCCCCTATGTTTTTGTAGTGGCGATGATTGCATCGCACCCTTAAAGCTCTCAGCGTTCAGCTTTCAGCCGTCAGCCTTTGCTAACCACTTTACGGTGTTCCCGCTGATAGCTGACGGCTGATAGCTGATGGCTAATCTAATTCCCGAGCTCCTGAATATAAATGTCCTTGAAGCGGATCTTGACTCCGCCTCCGGTGTGAAGTTGCAGCCCGATTACTCCCTCCGTAAATCTCGGCGCCGGATCGGTGAAGTCCACAATCTGAATTCCGTTGAGCCGAGTGGTGAAGTGGTTTCCCTGCGCCAGAATCTCGAGGTCGTTCCAGCCGCGGGGCTTGACGGCTCGCTCGCCCTCGGCCGTTGGCAGTGCAACCCAGCCGCGTCCACCGCTCTCATAGAGTCCTCCCGTGTGCCGCGTCGGGTCGACTTCCACTTGCATGCCTTCGATGTCCGGTCCGGTCTGAGCGGATTCCCCGGTGATGCGCGAGCGGGTGAAGACTCCGCTGTTCCCGTCCGTCTCACACTTGAATCGCAGGCGAAGAGCGAAGTCGCGAAAGGTCCTTTCGGTGGTCAGGTAGCCGTATTTTCCCACGGTGCTTTCGCCTAGAATAGCGCCGTCATCCACCACCCACTTTTCAGAACCGTTTGTCTTCCAACCGCTCAAGTCCTTGCCGTTGAAAAGCGGAACCCAGGATTTTTCACCTCCAGCCTGCGTAAAAGCCTGGGTGGTCACAAGGAATAGAACGACGAACCATGCAAACAAAAGCCTCACGTAAAGACCCCCTGGTCAATCATCGCGAACCCGAAAAACGCGGTGATTATAGTCGCAACAAGGCCCGAAATCCACCAAAAGCGATTGAGGGTAGTGGCGTCATTTGGAGTGGGACCTCTTACGGAACGCCGGTCATTCCCGCGAAAGCGGGGGACTGCGGCCTGGGGTGCCCATGTCTCGCAAAGGACACAAGTACCCGATTGAGAGAACTGCCGCTTCCCTTGGCGCTCGACCCCTGCTGTCTTGCCTCCGTTGGAAATGGACTGCTCTGCGCCGCTTGCCCCGCATCGACCAATTGATGGATATGGCGCACACCTCGCTCAACGTGCTGGGCAACCGCCTGGCCACCGTGGTGATCTCGCGCTGGGAGGGTCATTTCGGAAAAGAGGTGTTGTCACCGGTCGTGACGAGCGCGCCTGCCGGCTAAGCGCGGGGTTTAGTGAATGCGCTGGCCTGTTCGCGTGGCTTGTAGCGCCGACCTTTAGGTCGGCACTTTTCAAAAAATGTCCAAACTCCAGGCCCCGACCTTTAGGTCGCCACACCTAAAGGTCAGCGCCACGATGGATCGAAGGGTAGCTGGCCACACCGCGCCCTTGGGTCACACGAGCCGTCCTGGCGTTGGGTATTCTTTCCGAGTGGACGACCATCTGGACACAATTGCGCGAGGCGGCGGGTGGTCGTTCCGAACGTGGTGCTATTCAGGGAAATCGCGCCTCATGGTTCCGCACCAATCTGTCGCCCACTGCTCAAAACCCCGCGAGCGCAACGTCGGGACCGTTCGACGTGGGAAGAGTAACAGGGCGGCCACTCGATGAGGATACTCAATACGGCATCCGCCAGTTTTCTGCTCGCAGCAGCAACCAAAAGCATAAGTCTTGACAAAATCTCACATTAGAAATAATCTATATTATTCATGGACGCCCAGGCAATTAAACGGTCCTTGGAAGGCAGCGGGTTGCGGTGCACCCCGCAGCGCTACGCCGTGATGGCATTCTTGATGGAGCACAACAGGCATCCCACGGCTGCGGAAATCTTCGAAGCCGTGAATCGCATGGATCCGCGCTCTTCAAGGGGCACGACTTATAACAATCTGCGGGACTTGGTGCAGGCGGGTTTGGTGCGTGAAGTGGCCGTCGGGGGCCGCGCCGCGCGATTCGATGCGAAAGGCATGCGGCATCACCACTTCATCTGCGACCACTGCGGCAAGGTTGAGGACATTGAGTGGTGCGACGTGCCCAGGCCTGCCTCGGGCTTCCTTGGTAAGCGGATTCTTCGCGAATACGAACTCATTTTCCGGGGACTCTGCGCGAAGTGCGCTCCGCGGCACGCTTCCCGTTCAGTGTCGTAGGCGTGTGGATACCGGATGAATGGCGCGCGTCGGCAAGCGCGGCGGGCGGCGATGGCGCGAAGGGGAAAGCCGGGATGGGTTCGTAGTTCGTCACAGTTTTCTTAAATAGTTCGAAGGAAGAGAAACATATGGAGCAAAAACTCACCACCGCAGCGGGGGCGCCAGTCCCCGAGAATCAGGAGCAAAACATGTCAAACGAAACAAAGTGCCCGGTATCGGGCGGCGCTCGCAAACACACCATGGCTGGGGCCCCAACAAACGCAGACTGGTGGCCCAATCAGCTTAACCTGAAGATCTTGCACCGACACTCCCCGCTGTCCAACCCCATGGGCGAGGCGTTCAACTACGCCGAGGAGTTCAAGAGCCTTGACCTGGATGCCGTGATCAAGGACCTCCATGCCTTGATGACGACATCGCAGGACTGGTGGCCCGCGGACTACGGCCACTATGGGCCGCTCTTCATCCGTATGGCGTGGCATAGCGCAGGCACGTACCGTATCGCCGATGGCCGAGGGGGCGCGGGCTCCGGAGCACAACGATTTGCGCCCCTCAACAGTTGGCCGGATAACGTGAGCCTCGACAAAGCGCGCCGGCTGCTCTGGCCGATCAAGCAAAAGTACGGCCGGAAAATATCCTGGGCCGACCTGATGATCCTCACCGGTAACGTCGCTCTGGAGTCGATGGGATTCAAGACCTTCGGTTTCGGCGGTGGGCGCGAAGACATCTGGGAGCCGGAAGAAGACATTTACTGGGGGCCTGAGGGCAAGTGGCTGGCGGACGAGCGCTACAGCGGCGACCGTGAGCTCGCCAATCCTCTCGGCGCTGTTCAAATGGGCCTGATTTACGTGAATCCGGAAGGGCCCAATGGAAAGCCGGATCCAGTCGCTGCGGCACGGGATATCCGAGAGACGTTCGCCCGAATGGCGATGAATGACGAGGAGACGGTGGCCCTCATCGCCGGCGGACACACGTTCGGCAAAGCCCATGGCGCTGCCGATGCGAACAAGTATGTCGGTCCTGAACCCGAGGCTGCCGCCATCGAAGAGCAAGGCCTGGGCTGGAAAAACACCTTTGGCAGCGGCAAAGGCGCCGACGCGATCACCAGCGGGTTGGAGGGCGCATGGACCACCAACCCGGTGAAGTGGGACAACAACTACTTTGACAACCTGTTCGGCTATGAATGGGAACTCACGAAGAGTCCCGCCGGTGCTCACCAATGGACTCCCAAGGACGCATCGGCAGCGGGCACCGTACCGGATGCCCACGATCCGTCGAAGAAGCATGCCCCGATGATGTTCACGACGGACCTCGCACTGAAGGTGGACCCGAGCTACGCGAAGATTTCGAAGCGCTTCCACGAGAACCCGCAGGAATTCGCAGACGCGTTCGCCAAGGCTTGGTACAAGCTGACACACCGCGACATGGGGCCTGTTACGCGGTGCCTTGGCCCGCTCGTTCCTGCGGAGCCGTTGCTGTGGCAGGACCCCGTTCCCGCTGTGGATCATGAATTGATCGGGGAGCAGGATATTGCCGCTCTGAAGGCCAAGATCCTCGCATCCGGACTTTCCATCGCCCAACTGGTCACGACGGCCTGGGCGTCGGCTGCAACATTCCGCGGCAGTGACAAGCGCGGCGGGGCTAACGGGGCGCGCATTCGCCTCGCGCCGCAAAAGGATTGGGAAGTCAACCAGCCGGCCGAGCTGGCGAAGGTTCTTCGGACGCTAGAGGCGATCCAGAAGGATTTCAACGGCGCGCAGTCCGGCGGGAAGAAGGTCTCGCTTGCTGACCTGATCGTTCTGGGCGGCTGCGCCGCCGTCGAGGCAGCGGCGAAGAAGGCCGGCCACGACGTGAAGGTTCCCTTCTCGCCGGGGCGCACGGACGCGTCGCAGGAGCAGACCGATGTGCATTCGTTCGCCGTGCTGGAGCCGACCGCAGACGGGTTCCGCAACTGTCTCCGGAAGGGACACGAGGGATCGGCGGCTGAGCTGCTGGTGGATCGGGCGAACCTGCTGACCCTGACCGCTCCCGAGATGACAGTTCTGGTTGGTGGCATGCGCGCCCTGGATGCAAACTTCGGGCAGTCCAAACACGGTGTTTTCACCAAGCGGCCCGAGACGTTGACGAATGATTTCTTCGTCAACCTGCTCGACATGAACACGAAGTGGCAGAAGTCCGCCACATCTGAAGGCGTGTTGGAGGGGCGCGATCGGGCGACGGGCGAACTCAAGTGGACGGGCACTGTCGTTGATCTCGTCTTCGGTTCCAACTCCCAGCTCCGAGCCCTCGCGGAAGTCTATGCGTGCAGCGACTCGCAGCAGGCGTTCGTGTGTGACTTTGTGGCGTCCTGGAACAAGGTGATGAACCTTGATCGCTTCGACCTTGCCTGAGCTCGTCGGAAAAGAGAGCTGTCAACTTGGTACTAACCCCCGTTACTGTTGTTTGGATCGGCAAAACCGAAGTTCGTCGCTTTTCTTGGCTTCGCCCGGGCCGGATCGCGCGCAATAGGGGATAAGTCCTGGGTGACGGGGTACTCGGAAAGTACCCGGAGCAGTTTCCCAGCCCCCGTAACCCGACCCCTAACGCCTGGCACCTGCCCTTTTGCCCCCTAAAGCGCTTCAGTCTCGGGCGGCGCAGGGCTGATCGAGCAGGCCCGGGATCGGCCTGGCCGGGCAAGCCGCGGGCGTGCCCAAATTTCCCTCGATCCGGTCAGCGACGACCTGCGGCTCCGCCGTCCGCCGTGCGGGAAGGCTCTGCCTTCCCGTAGGGCGTGTGTCCTGAAGAACCTCCTCCGAGCAGGCTGGAAGGCTCAGCCTTCCAGCCTGCTCGGGAGAGGAGGGAGGCTGCGGCACTGGCCGGAAAGCCCGAGGCTTTCCGCAAATCAAGGCGGCGGAGCCGCACTCAGCATTCGATGGGTCTCCAACTTGGACAGCCCCAGGGCGAGCCCCGGTCCCACATGGATTATTTTCGTCTTGACATCGGAACGGAATTGTAATAGCCTATTAACGTTGTCGGAAGAGGGCGCTGGCAAACGGACGCGGCAAGGGAAGGAAATGGACCCGGTAAGGGGGAAAAAGGGGCGGAAATGGGAAAAAGATACTATTTTGACGGAACGAACCTAGCTATCTATTGCAAACAAAGGACTTAGCATTTTATAACGCTGAAAACGAACTGGTTTTTGAGTACAAAAAACCCAAATCAAACCCAAAAAAGTGGCCAAAATACCGCCTTTTGTGCGGCCCCGAACCGCAATTCACGATTCGAGAGGCGCCAGCGAGTGGGCGAGCGCAAGGGGGGCTACACGAGCTTCGAATTCGTAACAGCGCTTGCTACTTGCTGTCTTCTCCCGCCAGCGGGATTCGGACCTGAAACACAGAACCCTCTCCCGGCTTGCTCAGAGCGCTGATGGTTCCACCATGGGCTTCGGCGATCCATTTCCCGATCGATAACCCCAAACCTGCGCCTCCGGTCTCGCGCGAGCGTGCGCGGTCGGCGCGGAAAAATCGTTCAAAGATATGGGGAAGGTCCTCTGCGGCAATACCGATTCCGGTGTCTCGGACCTCGGCGACTGCGCAGCGATCGCTTGAACTCAGGGAGACCGTGATGCGGCCCTGGGGCCGAGTGTATTTCACGGCGTTGTCGAGCAGAATCAGGAACAATCTTCGCAGCGAGTTCGAATCACCTTCAATCCAGACCGGAGACGCCGACAACTCCTCATGGAAACTGGTCTGTTTTGTTTCGGCCAGGGCTCGGCCCTCGAGGCAAGCTTCGCCCACGCATTCAACCATGTTGATACGGGTGCGCTGGAGGGCTTCGGTCCCTGAGTCGGCGCGGGCCAAAAGCATCAAGTTTTCAATTAGGGAAGATGTCCTCTGAAGGTCTTCAAGGATTTGTCGCAACGTCTCGCGGTACTCCTCTTCGGAGCGAGACCTTCGCAAGGCGACCTCCGCCCGCGTCCGCATAAGCGCCACGGGAGTGCGCAGCTCGTGAGAAGCATCGGCGGTGAATTGCGCTATTCGCCGGAAGGCTTGCTCCAGCCGCTCCAGCATCCCGTTTAGAGTTTCCGATAAACGTTGCAGTTCGTCTCCAGTGAGTGGCACGACCAAGCGGCTCGAGAGAGTCTGAGCGCTGATGCTCCGAGCCTCCCGCGTAATCTGATCCACCGGCCCCAAAGCGCGCCGGCTCAGCCAGTAGCCCCCCGCCGACGCCAGCAAGAGGAGAAGCGGGGAGGACAGAAACAAAACCCGGCGGAAACGGTCCAAGGCTTCGTAGAAATCGTCCAGCGGGTAGGCGAGCTGCACAATATAGGTGTCGCCTCCCGCTCGGACTGGAAGCGTCAGCACCCGCAAGGGCACGCCGTTCGCTTGTAGCGTGGTGATGGAAGTCCTGGCCTCTCTTGGCGCTCCCGGGCCGTAGTGGATCATCGTTCTGGAGCGATAGACCCAGTTGCCCGCAGGATCTGAAACTTGCAGGAGATCGCTTCCCGCTCGGATCTCTTCGTCTTGGCCGAGTTCATACCCCAGCTCAGCTCTTCCCCCGGATGCCGTTCGCTCGATCAGCTCACGGACTCCCTGAATCTGATCCTGGAGGTTCTCGTCCACGGTCTCGAGAATGCTGCTTCGCATCACGTAGAACGCAATGACCCCAAAAAGGGAAAAGCCGGTCGCCAGGACGGCGAAATACCAGGCCGCGATCCGGATGCGAAGAGGAAGGCTGGTCATTGCTTCGGACTCCCCCGCAGGCAGTACCCAATTCCACGAACCGTCTGAATCAGCTTAGGGCTGAACCCCTTGTCCACTTTGCCCCGGAGCAAACGCACAAAGGCATCCAGGGTGTTCTCCTCGACGTCGTTCTCAAGGCCCCAAACGGCTTCCACAATCGCGGTGCGGGACACCACTCGGCCCGCGCGCCGCATGAGCAACTCCAAGAGGCGGTACTCCGTTGGAGAAAGGCGGATTTCCTGGCGCCCGCGGATGGCCTGGTGCGAGGCGGGGTCGAGGGTTAGATCAGCCACCTGTAAACGCGTGGGCCGGGGAGCTGAACCCCGCCGGGCAACCGTCCGCAGGCGCGCCAGGAATTCCTCGAAAGAGAAAGGCTTCGTCAAGTAATCGTCAGCCCCCAGATCGAGCCCCTTGACGATGTCCGGCACAGCGTCACGGGCGGTCAATATCAGGATGGGAGTCTGATTCCCCCAGTGGCGGAGCCGCCGGACCACCTCAAAGCCATCCACTTTGGGCAACATGAGGTCGAGCACAATGGCATCAAACTCATAGGCTTTGGCCAGCTCCAATCCTTCCAAGCCATCAAACGCCAAAGCGACGCGATGGTTCTCCTCCTCAAGCCCCTTCTTCAGGAGCTCCGCCATGCCTTTCTCGTCTTCAATAATGAGCACGCGCATGGTCAAGAATGGCTCAACTGCACGCCCCTATCATAACCCCATAAACTTGACAGCGGAGCAAGCCAAGGTTGCCGGAAGCTTGACGACCCGGCCCGTTCCATGGGCTTGTCGCTGGGAGACCGGGACTGCCTGGCTCTGGGCCTGACGCTCAAGGCCCCGGTCTACCCCGCCGACCGCGCCTTTTGGTTTTGGCGCGGAGTTGTTCTTGAACTCCGCGGCTTGTGTGTTTGGCAACCCACGGCGCACCTATCCCGCTGGGTGGAGCAGGCATGCTGTAGCTTGCATGTCTGCGGTGAATCGGAGAGAGTGAAGGTGCAGGTAGGGCCTAGGCTTGCTAGATCCTTACGAACGACTGCTTGCGGTACATATAATACAGGCCCACCCACAGGACGCCGAAGGCTCCGAAAGGCAGCAGGAATTCGCCGAACATCCCCAAGTGTCTGGCGAGGCCGGCGAACATCGTGTGACTGATCTGCATGAAGTTGATGAGGTTCGCAGCCATGTAAGCGACGATGGCGTTCATGCCGATCACGATCAAGGGGAACGCCCAGCGCCGGTAGCCCAGCACGTCGATGAGCCAGTAGAACAGCGCGAGCAGCAGCAGGCACCAGCCGCCTGACCACAGCACCATCGAGCTGGTCCAGATGTGCTTGATAATCGGGAAGGCGAAACTCCACAGCCAGCCCGCCGCGAGGCAGCCGAGGCCCGCGCCCGCGAGCAGCAGCCCCTTGCGCGTCCCGGCCAGCTTCGAGCGCAGCAGGTGCCCGGCCAGCACACCTATCAACACCGTGGCGCCGAAGCCCAGGCTGCTCAAAATCCACGTGTACGGGGTGCCGTCCTGGAAGCGGCCGAGCAGCGCCTTATCGATATACATGGCCAGGTTGCCGTCGGGGGTGAGAACACCCGCGCCGTAGCCCGGCACCGGCACGAACCGCATTAGCGCCCAATAAACCACCAGCAACGCGCCGCACAGCCCCGCTTGCCCACGTATCGGCAACTCCACGAGCGCGATGGAGGAAATCAAGTACCCGGCGGCGATGGATTGCAAGGTGTTGCTGTAGAACTGGAGGTTGTGGGAGTCAAAAGCCAGCAGGTGCCCCTGCACGATCATACCCAGAATCCACAGCACCACCACTCGATAGGCCACCTTGCGATATATACTGCCGCAGCTGTCGCCACGTTCGACGCGCTTGCCCACCGAGAAGGGCATGGCCACTCCCACGATGAAAAGGAACAGGGGCATGATCAGATCCCAACCCACGAAGCCTTCCCACACGACGTGGTCGAAGTGCCGGTCCAGCCAAGGCGGAAGCGGGTTTCGGAAGAGCTTGCAGAACGCCATCACCAGCGGTCCGCCGCCGGCAATCCAGAACATGTCGAAGCCGCGCAAGGCGTCTACCGACACGATGCGCTGGGAGGGCGGGACGGCGTGCAGTTCAGGTTTTTCAGGTTTGTCTTGGTCCATGCTCGTGCTCCTTGTCAATTTAGATCAGAATGCGGTTTCAGCGTAAATTGAATCTGCCGGGGCGGGCGCGCCGCGGTGAGAAAGCCCCCGCCACCTTGCCAACAATCTATCGACGCCTGTCATTCTGAGCCCCGACTTGTCGGGGCGAAGAATCTCCGCAGTTTCTTTGCGCTCGGCAGTATCCGACGAACTTAAGAGATGCTTCTCCCGCAGGGCGGGCTCAGCATGACAGCACTCGCGCCGAGCTCACTTCCCGACGCAAAACGTCGAGAAGATGATATCCAACACATCGTCCACGTACGTCGCGCCGGTGATTTGATCGAGCGGGCGAAGGGCCTCATACAGATCGAGCAGAAGCATCTCGTGGGGCACGTTTTGCTCGGCCGCCTGACGGGCCTTGGCGAGCGCCTGAAGCGAATGCTTGAGAAGCTGCTGGTGGCGCAAGTTGGTGATGAACTCGCCCTCCGGGCCCAGGTCGCGCGCCGGTGCGGCGATCTCCAGGATTTTCTCCCTCAGTTGCGGTATTCCTTCTCCGGTCAAGGCTGACGTCCAAACCACTTGCGGCGCGGCGGCAGTCACCTCTGGCTCGAGGCGGAGCGCACTTGCAAGTTGTGCGCTGGAAACCTTGTGAGGGAGGTCGAATTTGTTGCAAGCTACCAGCAGCGCACCCAGTGGGCGCACCTTGCATAGCAGGTTCGAATCTTCGTCGGTCCATGCTTCGGAGGCGTCCACCACGAGGAGCCGCAGGTCCGAATCGGCGATGGCCTGAAAAGACTTCTCGACGCCGATCCTTTCCACCTCCTCCTCCGTGTGACGGATGCCGGCGGTATCCACGAAGCGCAACGGTATGCCTTCGATGTTGGCGGTTTCGGCCACCAGATCCCGTGTCGTCCCCGGAGTCGAAGTCACTATGGCTCGCTCTTCATTGAGGAGGCGGTTAAAAAGGCTCGACTTGCCGACGTTGGGACGGCCCACAATGGCCAGGGTCAGTCCCTCGCGAACAAGCCTGCCGTATTCGTAGCCTTGCACCAACTTATCGAGGTCTGCGCGGAGCCGGTCAATGCGGGCGAGTATTTCCTGCCACTCCATAACGGCCACATCGTCCTCGGCGAAGTCAATGCCGGCCTCCAACCTGGCAACGAGTTCGAGCAGAACCTGCTTGTGCGGTTTGAGGCGAGCGGAGACCGCGCCATCGAGTTGTTGTGCCGCCACGCGGGCCTGGTAGAGGGTGAGCGACTCGACAAGGTCGCGAACCGCTTCCGCTTGCGTCAGGTCGATGCGCCCGTTCAGAAACCCCCGCATGGTGAACTCGCCCGGCTCAGCGGCGCGCGCCCCGCGGCTAAGGCAGCATTCCACCAGATATCGAAGGATTACCGGAGCGCCATGGCAGGAAATCTCGACGACGTCTTCCGCCGTGTAGGAATGAGGACGCCGGAAACAAGTGACCACAACCTGGTCTAAAACCTTGCCGCCCTGCGGATCGCAAAACTCGCCCAGCATGGCCCGCTGGGTTTCCGGCGGCAACTTGGGGAAACGGATGAGGCTGCTGGCGATTTCGACCGCCCGACTTCCCGACAGGCGCACCACCCCCAGGCCGCCGCGGCCGGGCGGCGTGGCAACGGCCACGATGGTGTCTTCCTGACTCATAACTTTGTATGGAGAGAATTTAGCACGAATGAGGTCAATTGCGTCTACTGTCAGTGGTCAGTTGTCCGTTGCCCTTGGTCAGTAGTCTGGTTGCCGGGTGTCCGATGCTCAGGCGGAAGATGGATGCTGCGCGCGAGTCCTGCAACGAACCCGCTGCGCCATTACCACGGACGACGGACAACGGACAAACCTCGACTCAGCGTCCGCTGCCTTGGGTGGGAGGTCCGACCGGCAGAATCACGACCTTGCGCTCGGGGCCCACGCCTTCGCTCACGGTGCGGACGTTAGGCCGGTCTCTGAGCGCCAGATGAATGGTGCGCCTCTCTCGTGGGGTCATGGGGCTCAAGGCAAAGGGAGCGCCGCTTTCCACCACCCGCTCTGCGGCGACTTCCGCAGTGAGTTTTAGTTCTTCCGTGCGCATTCGCCGCCAGTCGTTGCAGTCGAAGCTGATTTTGCCGAGGTGCTCTTCCCGCAATCGCGCCGCCTTAAGAACCACATGCTCGAGGGCGTCCAGAAGGGCTCCATTCCGCTCCAAGAGGAGGTCGGCGTCCGCGCCCGCAAAATCTATCACATACTCCGGTCGCTCGGTCTCTGCCGGCGCCTGAGACATGTGCTGGATTGCAAACGAGAGCGCAAACTCGCCCTGCTGGATGATCTGCTTCAGAAGAGAGTCTATCGGTGCAAGGTAGCTCTCTAGTGAATGAACTGGAATTTCTGCGGCATTCTGCGAATCCATCGAAGACCGGTCTTTCACCTCGGGCGTGTTGCGGGGGCCGGGAGGGTCCGGGGGATGGGCATCAATTTGTTGATCAAGACTTGCTGCAAAATCCCCACGATATTGGCTGTCAGAAAATAGAGAACCAGGCCGCTGGCAAGATTAAAAAACATAAAGCCGATAACAAGCGGCATGAACATCATCATACGTTGCTGGGAGGGATCAGCGCTGGCCACCGGAGTCATTTTCTGCATGATAAACAGGGAGATGACCATCAGGGTGGGGAGTATGGGAAGCGGAATTCCAAAGGGATGGAATTTATCCGGCGCTGCAAGGTCCCTGATCCAAAGTATCCAGGGGGCGTGACGGAGTTCGATAGGTACGTCAAGCATCCGGTAGAAGCCCCAAAGAAAGGGCATTTGGAGGGCCATCGGCAAGCAGCCGCCCAGGGGATTGACGCCGTGCTCCTTGTAGAGCTTCATCATCTCCTCGTTCATGCGCGCCTTTTTGGGGTCGTTGAACTTGGTATTCTTGTATTTATCCTGAATGCTCTTTACCAGCGGGGCAATGCGCTGCATCTCCTGCCCCGACCGGATGCTTTTCAATTTCAGCGGAAACAACGCGAAGTTAATCAACACGGTCAGGATCACAATCGCCCAGCCGTAGTTGTGCACCCAGCGCTCGTAGATTAAGCGCAGCCCAAGGAAAAGAGGTTTGGCGACAAAGGCGAACCATCCGAAGTCCACCAGCGAATCCAACTGGGGCTTTTCGGCGCGCAGTACATCAAGATCTTTTGGCCCCAAGAACATCCGAAAAGCCACAGGCTTTGGCAGCGCCTGTCCCAACTGCGCGAAGAGCGGGCTGGGCTTATCAGAGTCCTTCCCAGTCCAGTCCGTGGGAGTCCACGTCTGCCGGCCAAGCCGGAAGGTTTCATTAGGAGAATCGGGCAAGAAGATTCCTGCGAAGTAGCGGTCCTCCAAGCCCGCGAGCTGAAATGGGGCGGGAACCAAGCGGTCGGCGGTCAGTTTCCGTTGCGCCACCGTGGTCAAATCACCTATGGAACCGTAAACACCTTGCGCGAGGGTATTGATAATGGCGGGCGGCAGCGAGTGGTCCCCGAACCCACCCGGCCAAGCGACCTCGACGGGCAGGTAGTGGCCTCCCTCAATGACGCTTACTTCGGCGTGGACCTCGTAACCCGTCCCGAAAGTGAAAACCTTGCGCGCTTGCACCTTGCCATCGCTGTAGGTGAACTCGATCTTGACGGGTGGCTTCAGCGGCGCGCCGGAGGGCGTGGCAACATAGACCGCGGAGTTCAGCTTGCTCGCGAGCTCGCCCTCCGCAACGCTCAAGCTCATGGGGAAGCCAAGTTTTCCGCACGCCTCGTCATCAATGACGTCCAGGGGGGCTTCTTTTGCGTCGCGATATTTCTTGAGGACCCAACTCCCCGCGACGGCCCCCCGCGTGGAGAAGGTGACCTTATAAAGGTCGCCTTCGACGATGATGTCTTCCGGCTTGCGGCCTTCAATAACCGGCATGGTTGGAGGAAGCGGAGGACTTACAACAGCGGCGGATGTCTTCTCAGTAGCCGGTTGGGCCTGCGACGCAGGATTGAACTTGGAAGATGGCGTAGGGAGCGGTTCCTTAACAAAGAATACGCGCCAAAGCAAGAGCATCAAAAAGGAGAGTGCGAATGCCGCCAGCACCCGCTTTTCTTGGTCCACGGAACGTCCTCAAATCTCAGTTTCCGGGCCTCGGGGTCCGGATTGAAATCACTCGGTCCACTTCCGAACACTCCCCACCCGGCAACCGTAAGCGTGTAGTCAGGGCACTGGGTCGAAGCCATGCCCCCCGTACGGCCGGCACCGTATGAACCGGCCAAGCGCCAAACGAATTCCCCGCCAAGGGCCCCACCTCTCAACCGCTTCGTACGCGTAAGCTGAGCAGGACGGGTAGAAACGGCAAGACGACGGTATGAGCGGAGAAAGGCAAGCCTGGTAAAATTTAATCAGACCCAGCGTAATGAACTTCACTTGGCTCGCAACTCCTCGGGAACTCCCGGAGGAGGCTGGCTTGGAAAAAGCCTCAAAACCTCCCCTTCCAGGGTCCGAAATGGGACCTTCGCCACCGACTCGCGGGGATTCACCAGTATGTCCCAGCCGCCCGGCAGGTGCGCGCGGTGCCGTCGGAAAACCTCTCGCAAACGGCGCTTCAGCCGATTGCGCAATACCGCCTTCCCCAGGCGCGCTGGTGTGGTGACCCCAAAGCGGGATTGCAGTAACCCATTGGGTCGGATAAAGACTGTGCATAGTGGGGCGCTCCGGCGACGCCCTTCGTCATAGACTCGCCGAAACTCGCCTCGGCGAAGCAGCCGGAAACATTTGGGAAAAGCTTGAGATGCCAAACGAGTTCTTATGGAGCCAGGCGATGACGGCCCTTTAGACGCCGACGCTTTAACACGTTGCGGCCTCCCGGGGTCCTCATACGCACGCGGAATCCATGTGTCTTGGCTCGGCGCCGACGATTAGGTTGAAAGGTCCGTTTCAAACCGCCACACTCCCTGTTAGATTTCTGCCCTCAGAGGCAAACTAGAAACATAACCCGAGGGCTTACAACAAGTCAAGCCAGGCGAGGCGGAGGTCAGCAACTCCGCACGACTCTCCTGAAGGGTGATCGTCCGGCAAATGAATCGATATCTGCCGGATGTCAAGGTCCTGTCGGACAGTCGCCTCTCAATTCAATATCAGGGTCGAGCCGGATTGAACGCATAAAGTCCTGCTAATGTCCGACGACTTAATTACGTCGAGCCTTCCTAGGGCCGACGTCCTGCTGGCGCCTCTCCGTTGCCCGCTCAAGGCGCTATTTCCGGATTGAGTGTAAGCAACCCTTCGGCTTGGGCAGCCTGGAGAAGTTGCCGGTCGGCTGATACAAAAAGCAGCGGCTCCTTCAAGGTTTGCTGTAAACCCAACGCCCCGGCAAGATACAGCGAGTCAAGAGCCTTGAGAGGATGCGAATCCAGAATGCGCAAGGATTGCTGGATGAGTTCGGTGTGGATAGGCACCGCCTGGATCTTTTTGAGATCCTCCTGGATTTGTTGCTTGAGCGTGTAGTAAGCCCCGCGAGGCAAGGCCCGCTCACGCCGTTTTCGATTCAAGGCTGACGTGAGCTCGCAGTGAAGAATGGCCAGCGAAGAAAAGAACTCCCCGCCACTCCACAACTTGTTCACCCGGTCCGAACCGATTTCCTGGAAATATCTCTTGGCGGCAGCGCTGGCGTCAAAGAAAATCATCGCCGGTCCTCGATGATCGTTCTGGAGACGGGCTTTCCTTTCACGCGTACCGGCTTGAATGGTTTGAAGGGTCCGGGCTTCGCCGCCGGCAGCAGCTTTCCCTCCGCCACCAAGGCCGCGAGTTTCTCTTCCAGGGTATGCGCCGAGTTCCGGTCCGGCTTCTTCAATACGGCCACAGCCCGGTTCCGGTTGGTCACCAGCAACGCCTGGCCCTGGTCGACAAGCCGCAGATAACGCGTCAGACCGTTCTTGAGCTGACGGACTCCCACGGAAATCATGCCTTCGTCCTCCTGTGGCTATTGTAGCTACATTGACAGGAACCCGTCAATATGCGCACCGCAGATTTGTGCGGCCATGCTCGAGCTCCTCGTTACCCCCTGCTCACCCCCGCCGGAAACTCTCGTGGTGGATGGCTGGCGACGCTTATTTTCACAGGCTTGTTGGCGCGCACCTCGAACCTCACTTCATCGCCCGCAAACTCCACATGCCGGATCTCGACCGGCGCGTCGGAGGCGAACAGCCGTCGGCCCTGGCGTTTCACCTCCAGACCATCCGGGGATTGGGCAACGTCATAGAGTGACCCGGCGACGTAGTATTGCTCGATGCTGGCTGGCGCCACCGGCTCCAGGTTTCCGAAACGCAGGCCATGCCAGGGGTTCGCGTCGATCAGCTCCTCGATGGCCACGAGCGCCAGCAGCGCTCCCCAAGTGTAATGGGGATCACTTTGCCCGGTCCCCTCGCCCGTGACGGCGCTGAAATTCTCGTGGCATTCTCCTCTTTCACGCCAAGCCTTGAAAAACATCTTGGCGCTCGATTCCGCCAGCAGCCGCGCCTCGTGGTCCCATTCGTACATCTTGAGGCCTTGGTAGATCAGCCAATTGTGCGGCGGCCAGACCTTGCCCCGCCAGTAGTCCTGCTTGGGAAAGAGAGGATCATCGCGGCTGATCGTAGGCAGAATCCACTCGCCGGCGAATTTGGTGGGGTCATGGAAGAGCTTCCGGAGCGCCTCGGCCTGCTCGCTCCTCGCCACTTTTCCCAGCAGTGAAAAGAATATGTCCGGCCCCATTTGGGTGAAGAAGCGTTCGCCTTCGTTGCTGTCCCAGTGGCGATTGTAATAGCACTGGCGCGTCGGATCCCAGAGCAGGCGGTTGATGGTCTCGACCATGCGCTGGTGTTCCCGCGTGAGGGCTGCGGCGTCTTGGGGTTTTCCCAATTCCTGGGCCATCCAGGCCAGCACCCAGCAATCCAGGGCATAGAGGCAATTGCGCTCCACGGTGTCCTGCTCGAGGGTCTGTGTCTTCTCGTTATATCGCGCTACGTGCCACCATTGCGGGCTGTCATCGTTGGATTCGTAGTAAGCGACCTGTTGACGGTCTTCGTAAGGAATTTCCTCCGGGTAGTTGGAACCGAGCTCGAGCAGCCCGTTCCTGTTCCCGTCGCGCCAAGGCTGGCCATCCCCGCGGTCCGCGAACCACCACCTCTGGTTTTTCAGCAGGCGCGGGTAAATCTCCGCGAGAAAAGATTTGTCAGGCCTGCGCAGGTAAATCTTGGCGACGGCCAAGCTGCCGATGGGGTACTGCGTGTGGCCCCAAGCGACCGGGAAAATCGATCGGTCCGGATGCGACACCCATTGCCCGTACTGGCAGAACATTCCCTGCTCGTTCTGCCATGAGGTGATATCGCGGACCAAGTCGAAAGCCCTCGCTTCATCCTCCTGGCAGACGAGCAGGCTGCTGAAAAAGCTGTCCCAAAGAAAATCCGGGGCCGAGTTATTCGCTCCCGCCCATTTGCGGCTGACCGTGACATAAGCGCGTCGCCGCTCCGGCGTGTAGACTTCATTCCATTCCAGCGCGTCGTTGATGGCCGCGGGGCCGTCCCCAAGCCAGCCGGTAGCCTTGGGGCGCGTTTGCAGATACCGGTCGCGATTCCGCTCCAGCAATTCGTCAATCTTGCCCGGTTCCAGCCAGGCGCGAGTCTTCTCCTCGAGTGCTTCGTAGGTCTGTCCCTGGCGTCCGCAAAAGTACAGCTTCTGGATGCGGGGGAAGTACCCATGCCAGCGCACGGCCCCGGTCCCGCTCACTTCATCAGGAGCCACACTTAGCGCCAGCACCCAGCGCATACCGTCTCTTGTTCCAGGAACCCAGGAGCGGCCGCGCAGAAAGCGGCGCTCCGGTCCCTCGGAATATAGCACGGAAAACTTGGGCGGGGCGTTGTCCCAGGGCACATACCCCTCGAGCGCCAAGCCTGCGGGGCGCGAATGACTGAGGCGACCCACCATTTCGTTCTTGTCTGTCTGCGCCCACTCGTAGGTGACCTCCGGGCCACCCTCCGGCATCTGCCAGACGAGGCGCGCCCAGGTGTTGTCCGGCGCCTTCGGCCCCACCCTCCTCCACCAATCCGGCCACTTGCTGAACCACTGTTCAAGTTGCTTGCCGCAGTATTCGGCGCGGTTGTCCTGTGGACCGCCGCGCATCCACGCGTCAGGGAGCGAGAGGGTGCGAAAGGCGAAGATATCAGCATCGTCGGCAATGAACACGCACCCGGACCACGCATCGGGCGCAAGAGGACCCACTCTCCACTCCTTCGTATTCCGCAGCCGCTGCCACAACTTGAGCGGGTCTTCCCCCGTCATGGTGGCAAATCCCAGCAGCCGGTAAATCTCCTGCGGCGTGAACTCCCACTCCGCCGCTTCGCTTCCCCTCTCCGCCCAGCCTGGAAACGCTGCGCTGGATGCCGCGCGCGGGGCGATCGGAGTCAGGCGGTCGCTCGAGTCCTGACGACCGTACGCCGCCGTCGCCGTCACCCCCGCCCACTTCATGAAGCCGCGACGCGTCAGCTTGGACATGTTTTCTCCTCAGCCATGCTTGAGATGACTTCAATGCGCGGCCATCCTAAACGAAAGGCGGGTCTGTTTCAAGAATTAAGGGCCAAAATTAGGGGAGTTGGCTTCCGATCACCTTGCTCTGTTCCGCCGCACTCGACTTCGCAGCGGGCGCAGACAAGTAGAACAACATTAGGGCTCGGCACCAAGGTTGCCGCGCGTCTGGTTTTTTTTATTGGGGCGTGGCTCGACGCTTCTTAGTCGCCCGTTTTGCAAGCTTCTTCGGCCTGCGCTTCGCGCCCATCGCCTTCGGTCGCGCGTGTCGCGGCTGATAGATGCCGAGCTTCCCGCCGCCAGGCAACGTAACGTGCGTGAGCAACCCCCAAACCTGGTCCTGCACCGGGCCGCAAGCAATGCCACATTTCTTCATCTCCTCGATCAGTGCTTCCACGTCGTCACACATCAGGTAGAACTCGTGCACGTCATTCTTGCTGGACGGATGCAGCGCAACTTCCGCCGGCGGCAATGCGAAGATCAGCCATCCGCCGCCGAGATCGATATTCGGCAACTTGAGCACGTCACGCAGGAAAGCGCGGTCGAGCTCCGGACTCTTGCTGTAGATAATTGAATGCGCGCCGATAATCATGGCAATCCCCCCTTTTCTCTAACGACAATGCCCCAGCCAAGGCTACCGGCTGTGACCCGGTCTCCTTCTAGTGTCGTGTAACACTCAATATACGCTCGGTAGGAGGCAGAAACTGCCCGAGCTATAAGTCAGGGTGAATCGGAAAGCGACCGTGCATCACGCCGCGGTGAAGAAGCCCAACCTGGAAGGGCACGTTGCTTGAAAGCGCGCCGTGGGGCGTTGCGACCTCGACCTTGCCGCTGCTCGCTCCGGCAGGTATGATGGCCCTGATCTCGGAACTCGAGACAACCGTGAACTCAGCCGCCGCGCCATTAAAAGTAACTCTGGAAGCGTCCGTCAGATCCGTTCCGAGGATAATGACGGCCGCTCCCGCCTCGCCGGAGGTGGGCTCTGTTTTCACGAACGGGTCAAGGCCTACGGACAAGCTGAAGACGGTTCCACAGCCGCCGAGGCCGCAGTTGGGTCCGTTCCCGCCTTCGACCGTTGTGCCGTAAAGATTCCCGTCGGTGGCTTGGACCAGCCCGCCCCAGGGCCCGGCCCCGTCCGCGCCGCCGAAGTTGTGCAGATTAGTCAGCTCGCCCTCAGGGGTGATTTTGAAAACCGTGCCATCCGACAGTCCGCCGGTGAACTCGCCAAAAACTGAATCGGGCCCGCCCCCGTTGGTTGTTCCATAGAGGTTCCCATCGGTAGCTTGAACCATCGCAACGTAAGGCATGCTGCCGTCGGTGTAGCCGAAGTTGTGCAGCGTAGTCAGCGTGCCCCCCGGAGTGATTTCGAAGACCGTGCCGGCGCCGTTGGCCCCGCCCATGCCAGTTGTCCCGTAGAAGTTTCCGTTACTGGCTTGCACCAGTCCCCCGCCAGGCGACCAGCCGTCAGCACCTTGGAAGCTGTAAAGCGTGGTCAGCTTGCCGCTGGGAGTAAGCTCGAAGACCGTGCCACAGCCCGGGCCAGTAATGCAGATGTCACTAACCACCCCCCCACGGGCAGTTGTCCCATAGAAGTTTCCGTCGGTGGCTTGAATCAGAGCCGCGTCAACCAATTGGCCGTCAGTGCCTTGGAAGTTGTGCAACGTGGTCAGGTTCCCGTCGGCGGTGATTTCGAAGACCGTGCCACAGCCGGGGCCAGTGGGGCATGCGTCGTTGGCCCCCCCATTGGAAGTTGTCCCGTAGAAGTTCCCGTTGCTGGCTTGAATCAGGGCCGCGCCAGGGTTTGCGCCGTCAGCGCCGTTGAAGCTGTGCAGTGTGGTCAACGTTCCCTCGGCAGTGATTTCGAAGACGGTGCCATAATTGTTGGCCCCGCCCTGGCTGGTTGTCCCGTAGAAGTTTCCGTTCGTGGCTTGCACCAGCCCGCCAATAGGTTGCTTGCCGTCAGTGCAGCCCGTTTGGGCACAAAAGCTGTAAAGAGTGGTCAGCACGCCTTCGGCGTTAACTTTGAAGACAGTTCCCATGCTGTTGGCCCCGCCACCGTAAGTTGTGCCGTAGAAGTTCCCGTCAGTGCCCTGGATAAGATTCATACCCCAGGGCATATTACCGTTGGTGTAATTGAAATTTACCAGTGTGTTGAAGGTTTGCGCGCGCGAGGCAATAGCCGTCGCGGCGCAGAAGACACACGATAGAAAGATTGCTTTCCACGTGCTGAGCTTGGTCATATCACCTCCTCCGTTGCTCTCGATGATTTTGACATTCGGATTCAAAAAAGAGCGCTTTCCGCCCAAGGGTCCACAATGGCGCCGTTCCGAGGCCAGCGCGCCATCCCCGTTCGGTTCCCCCGAATGGCTCTCACTAGTGGCTGACTCTGCGCCGCCTCCCGCCGCCGCGTTACCTTGCCCAAAAGCTTATGTTGCTGGTCAGCGTGCCCATGGGCGTTTGCACTTTAATCTTGTCGATGAGGGTGATGCTGGTGGAGCATGTCAAGTTGCACAGGGAGGGGACGGATTTCTACATCTTTCGCGCGGCTGCCCCCTGCGTGAGGCGGCAGGCAGACCTGCTTTCCAAGGTCTGCGTTACGTTTGCTCCAACAGCTTGGCAAAGGCTTCGTCCACGGTTTCCAGTTTGCTCAATTGAAGAACCCGAGTGCCTTGCATTTGACCGAACTTCTTGGTTCTCCTCGTCGGCGTGAATTTGTAAAGTGACCGTGCGACCGCCCCGTATGCCGATCGTTTGCCATCCTACCTGCCAGCGATAAACCTGTGGCGGCGATTTCCTGCCGCCAGCAAGGGCTTTCGTATGCCCGATGCCAGACGTTTTCCTGCGTCTTGTCAAACTACTTACCCAATTGTGACATAAGTCAAGAAGTAAGATACTAACGAAAAAAAGGTATTGACAAGCATAATGACTGCGCATCTAATAGTCGCGTCCAGGTACAACTTGTTCGCCATTACGACTGCGTTGAGTAACGAATAGCGAAGCCCTGCGCCTATTTTACGAGGGCGAGACCCCGGTTCATTACACGACGTACTCATGTTGCGGCTCAGCCCATTTGGTCTGCGCGGGAGCATTGATGTTGAGGGGAATCGCACAACCGAAAGGGCCTGCGCCAGCCACCGTGAGCATCAACAGAGATGATGCAGGTGGGCTCTGCCCGCCAGGGTTGGCCGGTGTGCAGGAGCCGACGGGAAGGACGAGCAATCGCTTAGTGAAACGTGCGGAGTACTATTGCTTGCTGTCGGCGGAAAGTCGCCCGACGCAACGGGTGCTCCGGGTCATGGGAGGGATTCTGGAAGTCCAAGCTCATCCGCCTTCTTAGCCTTTCTGATTCTAAGGGAGTGACGAGATATGCGTCTGCCAGTTTCTGTTTTAGTGATGGCTTTACTGCTCGGTTCCTTGGCAAGCCCACTGCCAAGGGGGCAAGCCCAATCGACCGCTGACAAGCTGGGGGGGCAAGACCAACCGGCCCCTACTCATGACACGCCGAGGGAAGCCTGCGAGAAAACAGGACTGGTTGTCACCCAGCCACCCTTGCAACTCGGGCCTCTGACTCTCTGCGCGAAGAGGATACAGCGCCGTGTGACGATTCGGGTGCCGGCAGTGCCGGACGCTAAGGTTGAGGGACTACTCAGCTTAGAACTTGGTCCGAAGACCCTTAAACCACTCGACATCCCAACCGCATCGCCTCAATCACTGCTGGAACTCGCGGATGAGATCAATGGCCAGAGTATCGGGATTACCGCCCACGTAGTCCCCAAGCAAGGTGCGACGGAACTCATCCTACAGACGAGCGATAGCAATGCAAGAAAGGATTTGTTGGTCACCAGCACCTTAAGTCTCCACCCCCAGGAAATACCGGTGCAGCCTGAGCCCGTGAAGGTTGAGCCCGGGCCAGCCGATTTCTTAATCTGGGTTCCCAAGGAAATACGGGCCGCGCTGAAAGAAAGTAAAACTCACGTCTGGTGCCGCTTGGACGACGGCACTCCAGTCGACCTCACCCTGAACCCCGTATGGGAACTAGACGGCGACCAACCGCCGCTCATGGTGATAAGCATCGACAATGACGAGGCCCCCCGGAATCCGGGGGAGTCCCTTGACTCCTGTGATGTTAAAAAGATGGGCCTGGACAACCCGAAAACGTGCCATACACAGTTTCTCATAGTAAAAAGCGGGAATGATAAGCAGCTCTTGCTCGGAGCCGAGGCGCTGGGACTCAGAGATCTGGCGACCAGGCACGCCAAGGACCAGGGGGCGAGCAAGCAGGCCAAGGACCAGGGGGCGAGCCAGCAGGCTGAGAGTTCGCCAACAACGGGAGAGCCGCAAGACTTCCTACCCGACCAAGAGAGGGCCGGGTATCTGTACGTGCTTCCGACGCTGTTCGACGATCCTAATTCGTTCTATTTCCTTAACGGAGCCAGGCTTCGCGGAGGGCCCAACTATCGCCCATACCCGGGAACTCCGGAAGGGTGGATGATTGACTGGTATCGGCAAAAGCAAGGTTGCCGCATGTATTCGGGGAACAAGGCGGACCATGCGTCAGCGTCCATCCGGCCGCCGAGCAGATATCCGCGGTTCCAGAAATCCAACGGGGTCACTGTCGGGGCGGCAAAGATTTTTGATGTCGCCCTGTTGCGAAAGATGCTGAACGACACGGCGAATCAACTTGCGGCGATATCCGGTTTTAGCGCTGCTCCCATCACAAGTGCCTTCGGGAATCTCCAGGGTGTGAGCCGAGACGTCTCATTCCTGTCCGCCCAACTTACGACAACGCCCAGCGTTAGTGCAGTCACCACGGCAGGGTTGACGGGAGCCAATTCGACATCCACATCCTCGTCTACCCCATCGACCTCAACCACGACTGTGACCCTCCAGTGTCCAGACGGCTCTCTGCCGACCCTCGGCAGCAGCAACACACAGGGTTGCACCGTTCCTACAGGAACGCCCGTACCCGGGACGCCCCCGGTTTCGGGGTCCTCCAGCACCCTATCGACCAATTCCACCACCAACCCTCCAAGCACAGCCCAGACGACGAATGGCTCCACCACCACCTCACAGAACCAGACTACCGTCACAAATCCCAGCATCGCGGGAGCGGTCCCCACTGCACCAGCTTCAACTGCACTGTCTGCGCCGGCCAACATCGGGGTGGCCAGCGCCGACATCCTCACTGAGCAAGTGGAGTTGAACGCCCAGATCACGAGCTTACGCTTGTTGCTCGAGGGGGCGCTCTCCGACCAGTATCTGGTCAGAAGCTCGCGGGCTGTAGGGAGCCGTCAGCAAGCCACACTAGGGTTCACCGTAACCCTGGATCCTCCGCGCCAGTTCAAGCACGCGGTCGCTGAGGTCAGGGTGGTTGTCTCCCCCCCAGAAGGCAAGCAGGGCGTGAGCATCATGAACCTGCTGCCGTCGGAGAAGACTTACAACGTGGCCAAAGTTACCAGCCACCAGAACGCGTTTGGCGCCGGCGTTTCCATCGCACCGATAGCGGTGGGCGCTAACACCGGAAAGGCAAAGGACCGACTATACCTGGCGAAGGATACGGACACACTTGCACTGCAATTCCCGGTGCCTCAACCTTATGATCATGAGATCAATACTCCATTTCCGCTGTGGGCACACGATTGGATCAAATCGAGGGTAGAGTTTGAGCCGCTGAAACCCTGCGGGAAGCGCGACCGCCCGCCAGATATAAGTCCGGACTCAGTGATATTTGCCTGGCAGTTCCGGCCCGTGCTGGGAGCGGACTACGTAAGGGGCGGGCAACGGCAGGTGTTCGCTCAGCTTGCCCTACCCGTGAGTGTCGCGGACCCCTACGTGCCTACCGTTTACATCCAGACGCGCTGGAGGGAATACGATCCCAAGCGGCAGGTCGTGGGTGCAGTCTACAGCGACAGTTGTAGCGCCACCCAAGACGTGGGCGGCGTCTCCCTCATCAACTCATCCAGGGTTGACGATCTGCAATTGGCCGACCTGGGAGGAGGGCAAGTAAAACTTACGGCCACCGGTCAGTTCTACACGTCCGCTGTGAGCGTTCTTGCCGGCTCCAGCATCCTTGCGCCAATAACGTTCGAGGGTTCGAAAATCGAGGTCGTGGGTAACGCGCACGATTTGATCGAAGCGGGAGACCTCACCATCGTTGGAGAGAACGGTCAGAACAGTCCCTTTGCTATTACTGGCAAGAAGGATGGGCAGGATACGTGTGGCATCGATCAGGCAGATGTTACGGCCATACCCTATCCGGACGGAAACTCTCGCGCCCAATTGCACTTAGTAATGGGCCGAGGATATGTTTCCGATAGCGACGAGGACGGTCCACCTAATCCATTGGTATTGATCGGCAGTCAAGTATACGGATTGAAGGAAACGCCATTTTCTACCTCAACCTGCAGTTCCTCGCAGTCCCCTGTCGATTGTACTTACGACTTTGTTGCGCCTACCACTAATTTGCGAAACGCACAGACATTCTTGGTGCGAGACCTCGACTGGCACGGCATGCAGAAGACTGGGAAAATCGACTTTTACCCGTCATTCGCAAGCCTTACGGTATCTGTGTCTCCCCCGAAGCCGCCGGACGCGAAGGAGTCGACGACGAAGGAGTCGAATGTTACCCCCACTCCCAAATCCGGAAAAACTATATACAGCGTCAGCGGCTTTGACTTTGACAAAATCCACTGCAAACCGAAAGGAGAATCTTCCCCTATGCCGCCGGAAAAGGAGTCTCCAGCGGCGCCGACCGACAAAGCTAGGCGGGACGCACGAAGCACTCCATGCCTCAAGGTCTTTCTAGGTGGGGATGATAAGGATGTGACAGAAGCGTTTCACCACGAAACCAACAATTTGGCGACGCTCAGCCTGGATACTCCGGGCAATAACGAGGGGACGCCCAAGGCGGTGCGGTTCCAACTGACGACTACCCTCGACGATAAAGACAGCGTCAGCAAGGTGGAGTGGGACTTAGCCCTCCCAAAGGCGGACGAAGCCGCCAAGCCAACACCCTCCCCTGCCTATCTCCGGGTGGGCGACAGTGGGATCGTCACGTTTTCCGGCGTTGATCCCTCGACAGTCACCACTGTGACCTTCGAGGACCAACCACCACTTCAAAAGCAGGCTGGCGCTGCTTCCAAGTCTCTGGATGTATTTATAACAACCGCAGTTACGAAGTTGCCCGGCCACAAGGAACTAGTCGCTACCGTGCAAGGGGCCGCAAAGCCATTAATGCTACCAATCGACGTTTTGAGACAGTAGCGGGTAGCCACAGTCAACGTTTTTCTTGACTGTGAGCTTCTTTCAAGGAGTTCCTTGCCGCGAGCACCGATTCGGTCTTGGTCAACTGCTGGTTCTGGCTATGACAATATGGCCCGACACCGGCTGTGCCGGTTAACCGGGCTACCTGGACGATGTGGCAATATACCGACGGCGGCGCGGGACCTGAGCCTCTCGAGGTTCCTGGCATCGGGCGCTGCGACCGCGACCAGTTTAGCGGTGATATGGACGCTTTGAAAAAGCTGTGGGGTGTACCGCGCGAGAATGCTTGAAAATGAGTTGGTAACAGGGGGGAATTATGTTTAATTCAACGATTCTCGACGTTGCGATCGGGTTGATGTTCGTGTACCTCGTGCTCGCATTAATGTGCACGACTGTGAATGAGTGGATCTCGGGGCGCCTCAAGATGCGAGCTCGCACGCTGGAAGAAGGCCTGCGCGGGCTCCTCAACGCGCTACCCGACGGCCTTTATACAGTGAGAGAGGAAGACCTTAAAGACCCCGCCAGCCTGATTCTTAAATTGCAAACAGGAAAAGACGAACTCACGACCCACATACGAAACAGACTAGCCATCGGAGACAAAGAAAAACTAGATGCGTTCAGGACTGGGGAAGACGTTCATCCTCTGATGGGCCCGCTGGTAGGAGCCTTGAACCGGCTGATTGAGGACCAAAATCTCGAGGTCGCGAAACTTTTCCCGAATGTCAGTAATATCGAACAACAGGTTGAAAACACAAAAGGAAACCCCCAGAAGTCTAAGGCGATGAATTATCGCCTTCTCAAAGAAGCCTATCCAAATGAGATCTCCTCCTTGTCTGATGGATTCTATAGCCATCCGCTAATCAAAGGCCTGCGCTCGAAAGCAGGTCGCCACCCCTCCTACGTGCCCGCCCGCACCTTCGCGCTCGCCATCATGGATATCGTCACAAAAGGTAAGCAGGGTCCGGTCAATTTCGCGGATCTCCTCCAGGGAATCCAAAACCTACCGAATAGTGACGTCAAGAAGTCACTCCTTGCGCTCTTGCAGAACACTGATCAGACACTAGAAACGGCACAGGCCCGAATTGAAGGCTGGTTTAACGACTCGATGGATCGGGTCTCGGGTTGGTTTAAGCGAAAGACGCAGGTGGTCACGATCATCGTCGCCTTGACCATCGCAGTTTTCACTAACGCGGATACGCTCCAGATAAGCAACAGGTTGTGGTCTAGTCCGACGCTCCGCACGGAGCTGGTCGATAAGGCAAAAGCACGCGATCAGCTAAAGCCGCTAATCACCGCGGAATACCCCCATCCCGATGATTCCGCGGCCGAGAAACCAAGCTCTGTGAATCGCCCCAACGAAGACCAAGAAAACCGAAAGCTCGCCACGAATCTGCCGGCTCAGCTCGGCGACCTGATAGGCTGGTCTCAGGATTTTCAAAAGTTCCACCAGTTCGAGCAGGCGACGCGTATCAAAGAAGTCGCTAATCCATTCGACTGCGTCCGTGAGGAACAGATCGACGATCAACATTGCGCCTTAGCGCTTCAAACGGCTCAGAAGCAGCGTGATGCAGTTCCCTTCACTGCCGTGTTCTCTTATGCGTTCGTTCTGTGGGTGGTATGGCTTCTGGGGCAACATCTTGTGGGCTGGGCCCTGACTACCGTCGCTGTATCACTCGGCGCGCCATTTTGGTTTGATACCCTCAACCGCTTCATGAATCTGCGCTCTTCAGGTAAATCCCCGGATGAAGACCCCAAAGGAGCGGAGAAGAAGATAACTTCTTAGAGGTGATCACCATGAAAATCTCATTGCGACTGAAAATGACGATGGTGCTGCTAGTCGCGCTCGCGTGTAATCCCGCGGCTTCAAATGCGTCGTCCCTGGTCTTGAAGAACGCATTTATCGAATACGTCAAAAACAGGGTGACCATCGATGTGAAATTCAATGTCGATCACGCGGCGCCCGGTCCACATCGGATCAGCTCCGGCGGCAACGATGGCGACTTGCATATGGCGGGGCGCGCGGACTCAATTGGATTGCCACTGGTAGTCGAGATTGTAAACGCCGGCGAACCTTCTCAGAATTCCATTCTGAATGATGCGGAGCAGGCCAATGGTGGAAAGTCAGTGGACGTTTCCGGTGCCTGGAGAGTGTGGTTTGAACACCCCGGCGGCGATCAGATTCAAGGGGAAGATGTCCCAGTACCTAGCGATACCAACCCTGATCATCTGTTCGAACTTCATCCCATAACTCAATTCGCCGGCAATTCGGCAGTTCAGTCTTACGTCCCAATCCCGGGCTACCAGGCTTATGATGCTGAGACCGCTTTTTCAAAATACGAGAAAATAACCGCTACGATCCAATCGACGGATACCTCCACAACCATCGATTCACCCAAGGCGGGTTACAACTATGCAGACTTCATCATGCAATTGGCTGCGGACCCAGCTCCCTCGGACGACGGCGGGCTCTTGGTGCTGGGAGATGTCGTCAAGGATGATGAGGAAATGATGGTGCCAAATCCTCGCCGCATGGTGTTCGCCCCGAACACGCCGCCGGCCAAACAGGTGGCAGGGCTCCGCAAAGGGGACAAGATGCACGTGCTCGGCATTCCTCGTGTGAATCTGGAACGTATTTCTGCCATGACTGCTGAGCACCCGGGGGAGGAGTTCGAGGCCCAGCTTCCATACGAAATGATTATCGTTGCGGTTTATCAGGATGGCGCGGCGGCAAGTCCGAGAGTGCGTGCACGGTCTCCCGCACATGGGCGATCAGCCCGCCCTAAGCCCTAGATGGCGCTGCCGCAATTACTAAAGATGGGTAGCACGGTCAGTGCCTTGTTGAGAGCGGGCTTTTCACCGACGCACAACCACCGGAGGATTTCATGCCCAATTCAAACCATCCTTGCATCGTAATACCCGGAATCAAGGGAGCGGGGCTCGAACACATTTACGAGCTGCCGACGACGACCATGTGTTACTCCCCTGCGCCCGGCGGGCGCAGGCATTAATCTGCTAACGTTTCGCGCAAAAAAAACGACGCCGAAGAGGATACCCAACTGAAGAGCATCAAGGTCCTCTCAATTGATGGTGGCGGGATTCGAGGGATTATTCCGGCTATCATCCTTGCCGAACTGCAAAAACGGCTGGCCAAGAATTTGTATGAGGTCTTTGACCTCATCGCGGGAACATCGACTGGCGGCATCATCGCGCTGGGAATCGGCACGCGCGGTAACGGCGGTCAGCCGTATTCCCCTGACGAGCTACTGAACCTCTACGTCGAAAATGGACCTGCGATCTTCAAGAAGAATTTGTTCACCCCGGTGAAAGAGCTATTTTTCCCGAAGTATTCACCTGACGCGCTTGAAGAAATCCTCGCTAAATTCTTCCAAGCCACGGAGTTCAAGACGGCGCTCACTCCGCTATTGATCTCCAGCTACGATCTGCGGAAGCAGCGTCCATTCATGTTCAAGAGCCACTATATCGCTGCTCGTCCTAATTACAATTGGGAGGTGAAGTTGATCGCCAGAGCCACCTCAGCGGCACCAACGTACTTTCCCCCGCTTCACCTCACCAAGGGCGCCGAAGACTACGCGCTGGTGGACGGGGGGGTGTTCGTGAACAACCCCTCGATGGCAGCGTATGCGGAAGCGCGATCGCTTTATCCGGAATTCACCCAATTTGTCGTCGTTTCGGTGGGCACCGGCGACCGGCAAGATCGCGTCGCCTATGCCCAAGCCAAAAAATGGGGACTGCTGGGCTGGGCCAAGCAGATTGTGCCGGTTTTCATGGACAGCGTATCCGAGGCCGTCGATTATCAACTGGACCTCATGCCGGGATGCACATACCATCGCCTTCAGGTTCCCCATTTGCAAGCATCCGAAAACGAGATGGATGATGTGACCCCGGAAAATCTCGCAAATCTGCAGGAAACTGCCCAAAAGTATGTCGCGGGTCAATCGGCGGATCTGGCCGCAATTTGCGCCGAACTGAAGGAGGGCCGTGGAAGCGATATGCCTGGCGTCGGTCGGTAGTCAATTTGCTGCAGCGCGAAAAAGCTAGTCAATTCTCTCCTTGATCTACAGCGGTAGCCACGGTCATCGTTTTTCTGACCGCGGGCTTTTTCCCTGGATTTACGAACCCACGGTCAATTCCAAATGCGAATTGACCGTGGATACCACTCCTTGCCTTACTCAAGCTTCATTTCATCCTTGCCTTACAGTAGCTTCATTTCCTCCGGATCCCAGCGGGCCGGCTTGCCGCTTTCGTAGCTGACGTTGCTGAGCAGGGCGGTACCGGCGGCGCGGAAGCCGAAGACGGGGTCTTCCACGATCGGTTGGCGCGTTCGGATGGCGTCGATCCAGTTCTTCACATGGTCGTAGTGGTCACTATAACCGTCGGGAGCAACGTATTTTTCTTCACCCAGCAGGGCTTCCCCGGTGGGATGCGTGATCGGGTATTTCTCGTGATATATTTCCAACATACGCGCCTGAATCGCCTCCGCAAAGGGTTCGACCCGAACGCCCGGCTCCTTCTCTCTCGGAACACGGCTAACGGTGACTCCCTCGCCAGCGATAATCATCGAGCCTTCCGAACCGGTAAAGACGAAGCCTTCACTTTCGGAGCCCCCATCGACAAAATTCGTGCGCACGCTGAGGTTGAAGCCCTGCGCGTAGTCATAAAGCGCCATCATCACATCCGGCACATCCCGGCCGTCTTTCCAAAAGCGCAGCCCGCCCGTCGCCAAGGCGCGCGTAGGACCATGCGTATCGGTGATGAGGTGTACGCCACTGAATAAGTGGACAAACAAATCGCCCGCCACTCCGCTTCCGTAGGCCTTCCACTTGCGCCACTGGAAAAAGTGTTCACCGTTGAACGGAATCTTCGGCGCCGTGCCGAGCCAGCGCGGCCAATCGCAGGTGGTAGGCGAGGCATCATAGGGCACCGTATATTCCCACGCCCCCAGCGCCGAATTGCGGTCGTACCAGACTGTCACCATGTTGAGCGTGCCGATGGCGCCCGCGGCGAGCAGTTCTTTCGCCTTCTTGTAAATGATCGAACTTACCCGCTGGCTGCCCACCTGCATAATCCGGTTCGTCTTGCGCCAGGTCTCAATGATTTTCGGCCCGTCGGAGTAGAGGTGGATCATGGGCTTTTCGCAATAAACGTCTTTGCCCGCGTTCATGGCATCCACCGACGCCTGCATGTGCCAATGATCGGGAGTGCCGATGATGACCGCGTCGATGTCCTTGCGCGCCAGGATCTCGTTGTAGTCGCGCGTGGCTAAAATATCCTTCCCCCACAATTCCTTGGCACGTTCCAGACACCCGTCGTAACAGTCTGCCGCCGCCACCACCTTGACGCCCGGAACTTGCGCTGCCGCATTCGTATCGCCCTGCCCTTGCCCACCAGCCCCAATCAGTGCGATTTGAATATGGTCGTTTGCGGCGATGGGCTTTGCCGGCTCTGCCGTCGGCGCCGCCATCAAATGCATCTTCGTCGACCCGGCAAAATAGGTTCCCACGGTCGCAATGCTTCCTGCCTTAAGAAAGTCCCTGCGATCCATGCTGGCCACTATGCCCTCCTCTGTTAAGAAAGTTGCCCTCTCGGCTCTCTCCGGCCATTTTCTACGCCACCGACGGCCGACGCCACGAGTTCAGTGCCGGCTTGCAGCACCGGGGTATCGGCCTCTGTTATGCGGCCGACGTCGCCGTACTTGAAGGCGCCGCACATTCTACCACATCACCGAGGGTTTGCTTCTTGGTCGTGGAAATACGACCTGGCGCCGTCAGGAACTCGTTGCGAAGCTGGGTACTGATGCCATTTGGGGGAAGTTCATTTTTCGTGCGTGCCTGTGAAGGCAGTCATTCCCGCGAAAGCGGGAATCCAGTGGGAGGTAAGACTCATCAGAGGCGAGCAATTCCAGGCCAGACGGACTTGTACAAAGCTGCAGCACCATTGTCGCCGCGTGGATTCCCGCTTTCGCGGGAATGACTGTGCTCCAAATGACACCACTACCCGAAGCTGGTTGAACCCGGAGCTTGCGGCTGAGTTTCTACCATTGTTGTGGGAAGGTGATCCGGAGGTAGGCGAGCCACTTTCGAGCGCCGGGCGAGCACTTCGCGATGTCATCGAAGTCAAAGGAGCGCTCGTCGCGGTGTGCTGGGAAGTGGCGAAGTAAAAACCACTCGCCACACGGGGCCTCGCCTCCGCGCGAGCGGTTAACGCGGACTGCTCGTCCCGAGCCGAGGTGTTTTCCCGTCAGAATGCTCGCGGGGAATTATAGGGTGTCGGTGAAAGAGGTCCCTTGGACGTTCGCCGGGCTGCTCGCCATAACATAGCCAGTTAAGATTCGGCTTCAGTTTGCAGGCGCCGTTTCGCGTTGCTTTACGCCTTCATCTTGCAGCCTTCGGAGGTCGCGCCACCGGGCGTATTGCTCGGCTTTGGCGGGGTCGGGGTCTTCCTCGCCTTTAAGCCAAAAGCAAAACCAATCAACGTTTCCTTGAAGCGAGGTGTATCGCTCCCATGGTTTTACCAGCAAGTGCGTCCCGAACGGGAGCCAAATAAAATCGACCGGCTTGTCTAGGTTCAACAGGCCCGAGAACCACTGCCAGCCTCCCAAAACACCGAGGGAACCATGGTATTCGAGACGCACTGCGGCCGTAACCTTGTCAAGGTTAAAACCCGGAGAATTCCTCAGCCACGCTGACATTGTGGGGCCCTGAGGCGGGCCTCCATTCACAAGACTATAATCCGCCGGGTCCCGCCACAGCAGAGAGTTCATGTAACCACCGTCAAATCCGTCCGCCAGAGTGGCCGCGGCAAATTTGTATTTCGAGTGCGTCAGCGTGTATCCGGCGTGAAGCACGGTCCGGCTGAAACCGATGAGCCCCACGCGATTTCTATCAATCAAACCTCTGCTATCGAGGTAATCGATTGCGCCTTCGTAGGCAGCCATTTGGCGCGGAGCTTCCCCCGGCGTGTTCACGAATCTCCTGTCTTCTTCGGGGTCAGTTGAACGCCCAATTTGCAGGACCACGAATCCCCAAGCTGCGAGAGGTTGCGCCGCGAACGCGCTGCTATAGGGGCCGTCAATCCAAAATCGGTTCTTGTCGAAACCGTGGGTCTGGATTACCAGAGGGTACCGCATGCCGCGAGCGAGGTTTGGCGGCAGGTATAACCCGCCCGTCATTCCGTGGCCATCCGCTGCATTCCAGTTTATGATTTCCTCTTTGGCGAACTGGATGTCTCTGAACTGCGGATTCAGGTCGAGCAGCGCGCTCTTCCGCTGTATTCTTTTATCGGTCACGAAGATCCTGGGTGGAGTGTTCATATCCTCCTCTAAAGTTACATCGAGCGGATATTGACTCCGAACGTCCTGCGGTGCACCCGGAAGGGGGCTCCATTCAGAATCGGTCTTCTTGTACACGTCCACATGCTCCGGCTCTCCGCTGCTTTCAGGCGCGAGGACAAGCATTTGCGTCCGGTGATCCCATCGAACGACTTGAAGCTCTTTGTCCGTAACTTTCGTGATCTGCTTGCTCGGAATCCTCACCTCCGCCACGAAAGTGTGCTCCTTGCGAAGCTCACGTTCCGCTGCGCCCGTCACACTTAACGGAAGATAGATTCCCGACAGCACAATGGAATGGCTGTCCTTGTCCCACGCTGAACCCATCCTGTACCAGCTCATTGGCGCATCGAGCAGAGGAGATACACGGCGAGTCTGTGTGTCCACCAGCATGTACTGGATTACGTTGGAGGGGATACCGGGCCGGAGCCGCGCGGTGATGTATGGGCGGAGCAGCCTGTCCTGATATTCCGACCAGGATTTAGGAACTTCGGCCAGGTACACGGCCAGCGCGGCGTAGTGACCGTCAGGGGACAAGGACAACGGCAGGTATTCCTCCACAAAATCCTGCGTGGGGATCCTTAACGCCGGGCGTCCTGGTCGCTGAACAAAGAGCTCCTTGTAGTTAGCACGTATCATGGGAAGATTCGCACAATCGCCAAGCAGCAGATCTGATGGATATTGGGTCGTAATTACGATTCCATTCCTCCGCGTTTCTTCCGTCGCAAGCATCTTCCGCACCGGCGGATCGGCCTTGTAGATGATTTCCGCACCGTTCTCGCTCACGTCATACACCACGATCGGGGTCGGATGGTTCGTCAGCCTCTGAAGCTGGTTCGTCCGGATATTGAAACGGAAAATCTGAGGATTCTCGCCCGGATTCTCTCCCAAGAAAATGACGGACTCGTTGTCGTCCAGCCACCTCACATCCGCAACTGCATCTCGATTGGAAGAGGATGACATCCTTACTAGAACGCGCGGATGTGGTTGATCGAATGCATTCTTTGCTGGGAAGAGCAGTAAGGAATACTCGTTCGTGTTGTAGTTTAGGTTTCCCTTCTTCACCACCACAAGAAGGTGCTTTCCGTCAGGTGAAAACAGTCCGACGTGACGCGCCGGGCCGCCGAGAAAATAACCCCGGTCCGCCCACCGCGTCATCTGAATAGCGTCCGCGACCGTCGCCGGACGTTTTGCCCCCTGTGGCTCTGGTCTTTCGCCTGGATACGCAGGGGCGGAAAGCGCAACGGCGAGAAACCACATGCTTAGGATCTGAGAGTATCCGAATCGTTGAGGCGAGACAGACCTCGCGTAAGTCGACTCATTCATAAGGAGTCCCCCGTCAAAATGTCAACTTGAGCGACAGTTGCATCGACCGCGGTCCGCCCTCTTGGAATAGTGGGTTCAATCCTCCCAAGCCTTGGTTCAGCATCTGCGTTGATAAAAGGTAGGTGGTAAAGGTCGGGGAGAGATAGTATGCGTAGGGATTGGCAAAGTTGGGGTGATTAAGCACATTGAAGGCATCGGCACGAAACAGAAGATTTACGCGCTCCGTGATGGCAAACTTCCTGCTAAGCGCGAGATCACCCTGAGTCAGCCCGAACCCCGGAATGTCATTCCGCCCTTCCGTACCCTGCTGACTAGCATTAGCAGGTGCCGCGAATGCAGCCGGATTTAATCCCCTTCCTCCGGGACATGGTGATCCAAAAACCGGCGCACATTGGGACCCCACCAACCGAAGCGGCTGGCCTGGAACCAGGTTCGGCCGCGGTAAAGCCTCGCCGATCGTTGCGGTAAGCAAATAGACGTTGAACGGGAATCCACTGCGAGCGACGACCACTCCTTCAATTGACCAATTCTTGGTGACATCCTCGAGGGGGCCCTTTCTACCGGCCGCCGGAATGGCGTATGTCACCGCGCCAGAAAAACTCTGGCGGGTGTCGAAGTCAGACGAGGCATAGTCATTGGCTGCCGAGACCACACTGTTGGATACTGCCTGCAAGACGTCGTTCGAGGCGTTATCGAGCGAATGCGACCACGTGTAATTCCCAAGCACCCGCAAGCGGCCTGATATAAGGCGTCGATACTGCACTTGGAGGGCGTTGTAGTTTGACCGAGCGTTGTTCTGGGTTAGAAAGAATGCACCAACGAAGTTCGCGTTGGGTGTGTTGATGCCTTCTTGCCTCAGAAGATCTCTTCCGGCCTGGCCCAGATAAGTCAGCGAGAGTGACTGTTGCCCTCCGAACGATTTCTCCAGGGCGACATTCCATTGATAGGACCGCGGCAGCTTCAAATCGGGCGCGAATCCCCGCGCCATGTCCGGATAGGGAGGTTGAAGGGACAGAGAGGGAAGGTATGGCGAAGGAGAGCTAATAGGCAGCGATACATTCAGCGTATTCTCCGCCGCGAAATTCGGGAAAGCGAACCCTTGGTACCCTACCGCGTCCGCCCCAAGATCGTAGAACATCCCCGTCCCGGCCCGGAGGACAAAGTCTCCCTTCCTCGTCAGGCTATAGGCTACACCGAGCCGGGGCGCGAAGTTGGTGTAAGTAGTGGCCCACAAGGCTGACCCGGACGGCGCGAGGCTCAATTCGGCAGGATTGTCCACGTTCGTCCAAGAGGCCAGCGTGGTGTTGCCGCGGGCGGAAGGAGCCGGGGCCAACTCCCAGCGCACGCCGTAGGTAAATGTGAGTCGAGGTGTGACTTTCCAAGTGTCCTGACCATAGAGCGACATTGATTGCGATAGGAAGGACGACGCCTTGGCACTGATCCCGTCAACTAGAAGCGCCTGACCTGTAGACATCAAGTCGGGCACGCTGTCGGCTTCGTATAAGAGTGCTGACTGATACGGGCGCAAATCCAAGAAAATGGCCCTGTAGTCAGCTCCAAACTTGAGCTGATGCGATCCCCGCACTATGCTAAGATCGTCGGCAAATTCCATCTGCGTGCTGCGGTTCCTGGCAACCGGCCCAGTTGCATAATAGCCAGTATCATACGTTTCAAACGCCAGGTACGCGCTTCCCGGATTCGTCATGTTCCCCCCCAGAAGGCTCAGGCTGGGGGGCACAGCTCCTCCGAACGTGTCAACGGTGCTCACGAAGCTCGCGTCCTGTTGTGAATAGTTTGCGCGCAGGTTGTTTGCAGTATGAGGATTAAACGCGATCGTCGTTCCCAATGTAAGCGTCCGAGTGCCCACGTAACTTGTGTCAACCTCATTCAGGCTCTCCGTCCGCACCGCGGTCTGAGAAGGAGCTTGGTTGTAACGGCCAAAGACGGACACTTTACTGTTGAAGGTGTGGTCGATGCGGATGCTTCCGGCATTCAGTGTGGCAGGGTTGGAGAAATTCCCCGTGAACGCACCCGTATAGACGCCTGGGACTACCGTGATACTATTGGGCTGAGGATACGCATCCAGGAACGGCGCTACCACACTGGAGGCCGTAGTCCGCGCGTACTCGGAGGGCACTTCCACAATCTGGGTGTTGGGCTGCCGGAGACGGGCTCCCTCATAGGAAACGAAAAAGAAGGTTTTATCGCTTTGAATCGGCCCCCCGAGAAATCCGCCAAAGTCATTATGGCGTTCCGGTGCGCGGGGCTCTCCGGCTTGATTGGCGAACCAGTCGTTTGCATCGAGCACATTGTTCCTAAAATACTCATAGACTCCACCGTGAAAGTCATTGGTCCCGGAACGGGTCGTCAAGATGACTTGCCCGCCCGGAGACCTGCCAAATTCCGGCGCGAAAGACGACGTTTCCACGCGAAATTCTTGCAGCGCTTCTACAGACACTAAGCTGCTTGTTCCGCCCAGCGCGCTGAAGGCCTGTGCTCCGCCAGTTCCCGATGTTCCAAGCCCGAACTCCCCGGAAACGCCGAAGTTTGCGGACACCCCGTCAACGAGAAAATTGTTCGCGCTGGTTCGCTGCCCCGCGATGCTGAATTGACCCTGGTCGCTCGAGTTTGAGGGTGCAATCACAACGCCCGGAGTCAATTGGAGCAAGGTATTGAAGCTGCGGCCGTTCAGCGGAAGGTTTTCGACAAGGTTTCTGTCGATCACCGTGCTGACCGACCCTGATTGTGTATTCACAAGTGGCGCGCCGCCTTCCACCGTGATGCTCTCCGACGCTGACCCAAGCGTCATTTCAAAATTGATTTCGAGAGCATCCTGAACATGGAGGACGACGTCCGGCTTGATCACAGTCTTGAAGCCGCTCTTCTCGACTTCGATGCGGTACGTTCCCGGCGGCAGGTTCGTGATGTAGTACTCGCCCGAGCCGTTGGTCGCACTGTCGTAGCGGACGTTTGTGCCCGCATTGATGGCGGCGACTTTGGCATCCACAATGAGTGCTTTCGTGGGGTCGGTGACACGACCGGTGATTGAGGCATTGGTGGATTGCGAACGAGCGACACCAACGAAAGAGAGAACGAGCAATATGACAAGGGTAGTTATTCGGCGCATAGGGAGTTTTCTCCTCTTCGTAAATTGCGGATTCATCCACATGTACGAAATTGAGGAGAGACCTGTACCATTAAGATTAGGTTACAAAAGAGCAGTGGTTAGTGGCTAGTGGTAAGTGGTTAGTGGTTAGTGGCAAGCACCAGATTGCCGATTTTCGATGGTCGATTTCCGATTGCCTCAATCGAAAATCGGCAATCGAAAATGACTCGCGCTACGGTTGTTTCTCCGCGTGTCTCTTAAGAATCTCTTCCAACAAGCGTCGGTCGACATAGAATCCGGAGCGCTGAAGTGCGTCAAGGGTTTCCGCCAAGTTGAGGAGACCGGCTTGGGCGGCATCGTCCAGGACACGCAGCGTTCCAATCACGCGCAGGCCTCGTCGCTCCGCTTCCCTTCTCCCGGCTCGGTCATCCATGATGAGCGCGTCGGCGCGCAATGCCTCCGCCAAGGCAATCGCCTCCCGTTCGCCAGGGTCAAGACTACGGAAAGAGGCGTCTTCCCCAACCGCCACGTGACGCACTTCAACCCACGGCGGCGGACTGACCGTCCATCGCTTTACGGCATCCGGTGTTCGGGGCGCTTGCAGCTCGCTGAGGACAGCTTCCGGAATGATGATTTTTCCATACAACTTGCCCAGGATATCTGACTGATGGATGAGAATCAGGTAGTTGAGAGGAGTCGTGTCGGCGATGACGATCATCTGTCGGGGAGTTCCTTCGCCCGCAGTTCCTTCAGATGCTCGCTGGTTTGCGCGTCGTGCTCGAAATCGTCCAGGGTGTAATCAAAAGGGACGCCGGCCCGCATCATGAATTCATCGACTTCGCTGCGCGTTTCGAATCCCAGCATCCGGCGCACGTGTGACCGGCTGAGAACCCCTGTCCGGTAGCCCTCAATGGCCAGAGCTTCCAAAGCGTGGCGAGGCAGGTTTCCCCACTGCTTTTCTAACGTTTCCTCAATGTCCTCGGGGAGATCAATGTTAACTGCCATTCCAGGCTCCATCAGCGGAGACGCGAATCACACGGTTGCCCACGCGCCTATTATACACTTTCTCTAAGGTGTCAGTCGTTAAAGGTGTCAGGTATCAGGTACCAGCGACCAAGCTCCAGGTGTTTACTGACACCTGACACCCGGCACCTGACACCTGCCTTACGGATGGTTTGCTTCCTTGCGAAGCATGGCGTACAGGAACGGCTTGCCTGTGGGCTTCCGGCTTCCGCCGTGCGGCTCGACCGTGACGAACACCGCGTCAATTTGCGCGAGTTGCTGGGGGTCATCGCAGCGCAAGGCCCAGCGGCGATTCGTTTCGTTGTCCATGTAGAGAATGCCCAAACTCACGGGTTGTGCCGTCTCCCCCTGAGGCGTCTCTCTCTGACCCCATGCTTGGAAGGCACTGGCGTTCCTTAGACCCGGTTGCCGGTCCAGGTCAAAAGCGTAAAAGATCAGCGACTTGCCCCGAGTGTAGAACACGCGGCCGAAGGGTTTGCGCGTGCGGCTGCTGCTGTCCACATCGAATACGTCGGCAATGTAGAGATTGCGAGCGCCCATGAGTTCGCGAATGTCGCGGTCCGACGAAAGAAACTGCCCTGTGGTGTCCACTTTGCTCTGGAGGTCGTGATTGGTAGCGGCCAGTTCATGGACTTCCATTTCCAGCGAAGCAAGGCGCAAGGCAGCTTTGTCGCGGTCCGCCCGCAGACCAACGAGCTCGGTTTGGACCTCATCGTAGGCGTGCCGCGCTTCCTGAAGCTGCGCGTTCAGGGCGTCGCGCTGCTGCGCAACGGAGCGCAATTGCTCATCCGAACTCGCGCTCGAAGCCACAAGCTGGTTGGCATGTTGTTGAAGCACATCCAATTGTGAATGCAGTTTCTCGATCTCTTTTTGCCTTAGGGAGCTCTCGACTTGCAGGAGGCTGAGCTGCTGACTCTGCGCGCTCAGCAAAGAATCCACGGCCTTCTTTTCGGATGCTAGCTTTTGGACGCGAACGTCCGCGGACGCCGTAGCTGAAGCCACGGCCTGCTGTGCTGCCGCTTCGATCCGCCGTCCATATTGATACGCGGCCACGCTGACGGCAATAACCACACAAGCTGCCACCGCTGCCGCCACGAACGGATGACTCACAATTCTCTTCGGCACATGGAACCGGGAAGCTGGGATGGGCCGGTGCGTTGGTTGCTCCAGCAACACCGGAGATTGCGCCGCCGTGACCCGTGCGAAAAGCTTCTCCCGCGTTGCCGCGCCGTCCCAGCCGTTCTCCTCCTGGAGAGAACTGTAGCGGGCTGCAAGATGGGGCATTCCTTCTCTTGTCAGGACCGTATACTCGCGAAAGGCTTCGCGACATTCCAAACAGGTCTGCAAATGGTCTTGCAACTCGGCTGTCTCGCGAGCAGTAAGCGCGCCGGACATGGCGAGCGCGCAAAGCTCACTAAACCTATCATGGCTGTCGAATTGTTCTTCATCCGGGGTCATGAATTATTTCTCCCGCAGCTTTTTCACGAAGGCGCTCTTTCGCAGCCTGGCGAGGCCGCGATAATAGTGGTGGCGCACGTTCGCCAAGGGCTCATTCAGCTTTTCGCTGATCTCGCGAAGTTCGAGCCCCTCAAAATAAAACAACTCCAGCGTCCGGCGCTGCATTTCCGGAAGCTCTTCAAATGCCTTCTCCAACTGCGCTCGGTTGAGCTTTGCGTCGATTTCTCGGTCCAGGTCCGTCTCTCCCAACAGAGTATCTTCGACGGACTCGATTCCTGTACCAAGGTAAAAGCCTCTTCGGCCCAAATGTGCCCTCTTGTCGAGAGCCCGATTGTACGCCACCTGGACGATCCACCCTCTGGCGGTGCCTTTGGACGGATCAAAGAGCGACGCCTTCTGGAACACGTGAAAAAAGACTTCCTGAACCACGTCTTCGGCCTCGGCGTAGTCTTGCAGAATGCGCATCGCGATGCCCAGAACCAGACGGGAGTATCGGTCGAAGAGGAGACCCAGGGCGCTCGAATCGTTCGCCTGAAGGCGTGCCATCAACTGCTCATCATTTGGACCTCGCGATTCCGGAGCCTCCAGCTCGGCCGGCGCACGCCGGCGAGTCCTTGTCCAAACGACCGGGAACGGCGGGGCACTTTCTTGCGGCGGAGCACTCATGCTGGTAGCCAATCCTTCAGCGAACCGCGAGAACGGCCACGAGGCGGATGATCGAAATTGAATACGCCCAAAGTGGCAGCACGATTCCAAGCGCCAATTTACAACAAATGCGCGCATGCGAATATGAATTCTTGATGAAAAAATCGGACCCAAAATTTCTTAATTTTGCTGGTACAAATGCAGGCCGCAAGCCGTATGAGTAAATTAGGTTGAACTCCAACCAGACAACAGACGGCCTGGGATCCCGCTCGTAGCGCAGGGCCCGCGGTCTCAGGTCCGCCAATCTTGATGGCGGACGGCTCTTCGAGCGGCGCGGGCTCTTGCCGCGCCGTCAAAATCACGGCACGGTGGAAAAGCCGCCCGTCGGCTGACGGACTGGAGAGCGAGCCTTGCGCTGCATTTTCATCGCTCCCGCTCTTGTCAATCCGGCGTTTTTGCTCTTGACACGAGGCTAGGAATGTGATAGGTAGTGGACGGTAGGTGGGGAAGAGCAGGATTCAGGATTCAGGAGTCAGGAGTCGATGGATGGAAGAGCAGGGACAGACGATAAGGGCAATGGTGAATGGTGAATTGCGTTCTTCCTTCTTGCCCGCTGCCTACTGCCTTCCGCCTACTGCGAACTGCCTACTGCCCACTGCATTTGAGGAGGTGGGCTGGCGGGAGGCTCCGCTCATACCGCCATCGTAGGACAATATGTCATCATGACAGGGAATGAAGAAACTGTTGTAACTCTAAAAAGTGAAGGAACGAAGCGGGAATGTTACTGAAAACAAAGCGGGTAGGTGGTATGTCATAGGTGGTAGGTGGGGAAAAAAGACTGGGTCGGGGTATCAGATGTTTGGTAACAGGCGCCGGAGGCTGGGGCAATGCTGAATTCTGAATTGAATTGCCCATTGTCGACTGCCTTCTGCCCTATGCCAACTGCTTACTCCCAACTGCCTGTTGCCAACTGCCTACTGCCCTCTGCCTACTGCATACAGTGGGACCAAACAAGGCTTGCGTTCGCCGCGAAGGGGTGTAAAATGACGCCCGTTGTTTCAGTTGAATCGGGGTCGCCGCTCATCGCGACCTCCTGGGGGAAAAACATGTACCGACTTGTGAAGTGGCTTGCGATCACTTTGCTCTGTTCCGTCTCTCTCGCCTTTGCTGAGGAGATGACCGAAGGCCGCCTGATGCGCTTTCCGGACGTTTACAAGGACAAGGTGGTTTTCAGTTATGGTGGGGATCTGTGGTTGGCCTCAACCTCCGGCGGTGAAGCGCGGCGGATCACCTCGCATCCCGGCCTGGAATTGTTCCCAAAGTTTTCGCCGGACGGCAAATGGATTGCTTTCACGGCCCAGTACGACGGCAACTTCAACGTCTACGTTATTCCGGCGGAAGGCGGCGAACCAAAACAACTCACGTTCCTGCCGGACCCAGTGGGCATGCCCGAGCGCATGGGCCCCAACAACATGGTCATCACCTGGTTCCCGGACGGCAAACGCATCTTGTTCCTTTCCCGGCGCGACACCTTTAACGACTGGTTCGGGCGGCTCTTCAGCGTGAGCATCGATGGCGGCCTGCCGGAGCGGCTTCCTATTGATAAAGGCGGGCTCACCTCCTTTTCGCCGGACGGCACGAAGATCGCTTATAACCGCATCTTCCGCAACTTCCGCACCTGGAAGCGCTACACGGGCGGCATGGCCCAGGACATCGCCATCTACGACTTTAAGAACAACACCTACGAGCGCATCACGGATTATCCGGGCACAGACACTTACCCCATGTGGCACGGCGACACGATTTATTTCGGTTCCGACCGCGGTCCGGAACACCGCATGAACCTTTACAGCTACAGCCTGAAGACCAAACAGACTCGCCAACTCACCAATTTTAAGGATTACGATGTCAACTGGCCCAGCCTGGGGCCCGACTCCATCGTCTTTGAGAACGGCGGGTTCCTTTACCTCTTCGAGCTGAAGAACGAGAAGGCGCACAAGCTGACGCTCAACCTGGCCGGTGACCGGCCCTTGGCGCGGAAACATTGGGCACAAGTCAGTGGCATGATTACGGACTTCGACATCTCTCCCGAGGGCAAGCGCGCCGTCTTCAGCGCGCGCGGAGATATCTTCACCGTGCCCGCCAAGGACGGCAGCATCCGCAACCTGACCCAGACGCCCGGCATCCACGAGAAATACGCGGCATGGTCGCCGGACGGAAAATGGATTGCCTACTTTTCCGACCGCACCGGTGAAGACGAGCTTTACCTCATCCCGCAGGACGGCATGGGGAAGGAAGTCCGCATCACCAGCGATGGCAAGGTGTTCAGATTGCCTCCCGTCTGGTCGCCCGATAGCAAGAAGTTGCTGTTCGCGGATAAAGACACGCGGCTCTTCTACGTGGATATCGAAGAGAAAAAGCCGGCGCAAATCGACAAGGGCAAGTATGGAGACTTGACCGATTACAATTGGGCTCCGGATAGCAAATGGGTTGTTTACGCCAAGACCGCTGAGAATCTAAACGGGGTGATTTACCTTTTTTCGCTGGCTGACAAGAAAATCACACCGGTCACCACGAGCTTCACGAGCAGTTGGAACCCCGTGTTCGACCCCGGCGGCAAATATCTTTATTTCCTTTCGAACCGTGACTTCAACGAGGTACTGGGCGTTTATGACTTCGAGTTTTCCAATCCCAAGGCAACGCGGGTGTATGTGGTGACGCTGCGTTCCGACCTGCCCTCGCCTTTCGCTCCCAAGAGTGATGAGGCCGGCGCGAAGAAATCCGAGAGCCCGGCCGCGGAGAAGAAAGAGGAGAAGAAGGCCGAGGAAGCGCCGGCGGGCAGAGAAGTCCCCAAGGATTTCCGCATCGACTTGGCGGGCATCGCCGAGCGCGTCGTGGCTTTGCCAACCCCTGCGGAAAGCACCGGGGGGCTGAACGCCGCGGACGGCTTTGTCTACTACGTGACGATGCCCGTCTCAGGCCTCTCCGGACCATTGCCGGGTGAATCGCCGGCCATCCATGCCTACGACATGAATGAACGAAAGGACAGCATCTTAATCACCTCGGCCACCGGCTACGCGCTCTCCTTTGACGGCAAGAAGCTCCTCTATGCTGCGCCCCGAGGAGGAGGCGGCGGCGGTGGAGACGAAGACATGCCGGGGCCGCAGAGCTTCGGTATTATCGACGCCAAACCTGATAAGGAACCACATAAGGCCGGCGAAGGCGCGCTGAACCTGGCTTCCATGCGCCTGGAGGTCGATCCGCCAGCCGAGTGGAACCAGATCTTCAACGAGGTGTGGCGGCAAGAGCGGGATTATTTCTTTGAAGCCTCAATGAACGGCGTCAACTGGGAGAAGGAGCGCGCGCGCTATGCACCGCTGCTGCCTTACGTGGCCGACCGGTACGACTTGACCTATGTCCTGGGCGAAATGATCGGGGAGCTTTCCAACTCCCACACCTACGTGGGGGGTGGTGACTACCCGGATTTGAAACCCATTAACGTGGGCGTGCTGGGCGCCGATTTTGAAACTGACACCACGCACGGGCTCTACCGCTTCAAGAAGATTTATTCCGGAGAGAACTGGGATGCCGGGCTCCGCTCGCCGCTTACCGAGCCCGGAGTGGATGTGAAACCGGGCGACTATCTGCTGGCCGTAAACGGCAGGTCCTTGGGCGTCCCGCAGAACCCTTACGAATTGTTCGTCAACACGGTGGGTGAGAACGTCACCCTGACGGTAAATTCGAAGCCCACCGAGGAAGGCGCGCGGAAAGTGGTGGTGAAACCGCTGGGGAGCGAGTATTCCCTGCGTGAACTCGACATGATCGACACCAACCGCAAAAAGGTGGAGGAGGCCACCGGCGGGCGTGTGGGATATGTCTACATTCCCAATATGGGCGGTGAAGGGCTGAACGAATTTGTAAAGCAATTCTTCCCCCAGATCCGCAAGGAAGGCCTGATCATCGACGTGCGTTACAACGGCGGCGGCTTCGTCGATCAGCTTATTTTTGAGCGCCTGCGCCGTGTCCTGGCCGGGATGGAGTCAGCCCGCAACTCCGAGAGCGGCACCACTCCGGACGTGGTCTTCCATGGTTACATGGCCTGCATCACCAATGAGTATGCCGCCTCCGACGGAGACTTCTTCAGTTATTTCTTCAAGAAATACAAGCTGGGTCCGCTCATTGGCATGCGTACCTGGGGAGGTGTGCGCGGCATTCGCGGTTCCATGCCTCTGATGGATGGCGGCTACATTACGCGGCCGGAATTCTCCCTCTACGGGTTGAATAGCGAGTGGCTGATTGAAAACCACGGTGTCGCCCCGGATATCGAGGTCGATAACCGGCCGGATTTGGTCATGCAAGGGCACGATCCCCAGCTCGAAAAGGCAATCGAATTGGTGATGAAAGAGATCCAGGAACACCCCAAGAAGCTGCCTCCGCGCCCTGCTGATCTGCCGGCCTACCCTGCAGGCCCAGGTTAAGCCGGCCGCGGTCTTCAGAGGTTCGCGGCTCTGACATCAACGCAGCGCGAATCCCGCACCTGCGGGATTCGCGCTGCTTAAGTCATTACTGACAAAACCGTTGGCAAGCACTTAGGCACAGGACAGGATGTCGCCTTGCACAGGGAAAAGGATTTTGGTAATTTTCAAAAATGAGCGAACGACCCGGGAATATCTATGAAAACAAAGGGTCGCTGTGGAAAACTTGTAGAGGAAGCTGGAATGTTTATGAAAACAAATGTAATTAGCGGCTTGAATCCTGAATGTTGTTGAAAATAGAGGTAGTTAACAGATGGCAAAGGACTCCCTCATTACACCACCACGATCACAAAGGGCCCTGCCCGAACCTGAAGGATCACTCCACGACATTTAGTCCTCCTTGCCAAGCGCCTCCCACAATACTTTGAATGTGCTGAAGACAAAACCACCATATGTTGTGTTTTCGGCCTTGACAAACCTGGCGCGGTAGGTTAGATTCCATCAAGTCGAGTGCGGGGGCTGGTTGCGTTCGGAGAGAGGCGCGGCCAGAGGAGCCAGGCGATCCCGATGCTCATCGGGATTACGACTCACCGCAATTCAGAGACTAACTGCTAGTTCTTATTCGAGGAGGCCAACCATGGCGGAGAGGGATGCCGTCGCGATGGCAACAAAAGCCGCGACTTCGACCAAGGAGAGCGCAAGCAGCCATGGCATTACTCTGAAACGCCTTTTTACCAGGCCCGGCATTCATCCCTATGATGAGATCGACTGGGAGTTGCGGACGGCCTCCATTCAGAACGAGAAGGGGCAAGTGATCTTCGAGCAACGCAACGTGGAAGTGCCCGGCGACTGGTCACAGACCGCCACCAACATCGTGGCGTCGAAGTACTTCCACGGAAAGCTGGGCACGCCGGAACGCGAGTCGAGTGCGCGGCAGCTCATCAGTCGCGTGGCTGACACCATCGCTCAGTGGGGGGTGGAGGGCAGTTACTTCCGCAGCGAGGAAGATGCCAAGAACTTCCACGACGAACTGGTTCACCTCCTGGTCCGTCAAAAAGCTTCATTCAACTCACCCGTGTGGTTTAACTGCGGCCTGTGGCACAAGTACCACCGCAATTCGCAAGGCAGCGGCTGGTACTGGGATGCGGCCACGGGCAGCGTCAAGAAGGAGACCGAGGCCTATCGTCACCCGCAGTGCTCTGCCTGCTTTATTAACTCCGTCCAAGATAACCTCGATAGCATCCTGACTTTGGCTAAGACTGAAGGGATGCTCTTCAAATGGGGTTCGGGCACGGGCACGAACCTCTCGCCACTCCGATCCTCAGTCGAGCCGCTGTCGGGCGGCGGTGTGGCCTCGGGTCCCCTATCATTTATGAAGGGTTATGACGCGTTTGCAGGGGTCATCAAATCGGGCGGCAAGACGCGCCGCGCCGCCAAGATGGTAATCCTGAATATTGACCATCCGGATATTATAGGATTCATTCAGTGCAAAGCCAAGGAAGAACGCAAGGCCTGGACGCTGGTGGACGCCGGTTACAACAGCGCCATCGACGGGGAAGCCTACGGCTCCGTCTTTTTCCAGAACGCCAACAACAGCGTGCGGGTGACCGATGAGTTCATGAAGGCGGTAGTTGAGGACAAGGAATGGGCCACGCGCAAGATCTCCACGGGGGAGCCGGCGAAGACCTACCGCGCCCGTGACCTGATGAAGAAGATCGCGGAAGCGGCCTGGCAATGTGGCGATCCGGGGATGCAGTTCCACACCACCATCAACAAGTGGCATACCTCGAAGGCCACGGCGCCCATCAACGCCTCCAACCCGTGCAGCGAGTACATGTTTCTGGACGACTCGGCCTGCAACCTCTCCTCGCTGAACCTGATGAAGTTCCTCACGCCTCACGGCGAGTTCGACGTGGAGGCCTTCCGTCATGCCGTGGACGTGATGATCACAGCGCAGGAAATCATCGTGGGCAACGCCAGCTATCCCACGGAGAAGATTGCCATAAATTCTCATGACTTCCGCCCCCTGGGACTGGGTTACGCCAACCTGGGCGCGCTGCTCATGGCCAACGGCCTGCCTTACGATTCGGACGGGGGCCGCGACTTCGCCGCCGCCATCACGGCCTTGATGCACGGCGAGGCGTATCTCCAATCCTCCCGCATGGCGGCTGAACTCGGTCCCTGCGCCGGCTACCCCCTGAACCACGATCCATTCCTGGGCGTGATCGAGATGCACCGCCAGGCGCTGGGGAAGATCAACCCTCGCAACGTTCCCGAGGACTTGTGGGAGAGCGCAAAGAAGACCTGGGACGACTGCCGGGCGAGCGGCATGAAGTACGGCTACCGCAACGCCCAAGTGACGGTGCTGGCGCCCACGGGGACCATCGGCTTCATGATGGATTGCGACACCACGGGCATTGAGCCCGACTTGGCTCTGGTCAAATACAAGAAGCTGGTGGGCGGCGGGCTTATCAAGATCGTGAACAACGTGGTTCCCGGGGCTCTATTGAAACTCGGTTACACGAACGAGCAGGCCGCCGACATCGTGAGTTACATCGACCAGCACGGCACCATCGAGGGCGCCCCAGGCCTGAAGGCGGAGCACTTGCCGGTTTTCGATTGCTCCCTGAAGCCGGCCAACGGCAAGCGTTCCATCCACTACATGGGGCACGTGCGCATGATGGCGGCGGTGCAGCCGTTCCTCTCCGGCGCTATTTCAAAAACAGTTAACATGCCCGAGGAGGCGACGGCGGAAGACATCGCCAACGTTTACATTGAGGGTTGGCGCCAGGGCCTGAAGTCCATCGCCATTTATCGCGACAGCTCCAAGCGCGTGCAGCCGCTCAACACCTCGAATGGGCAGGATTCAGGATTCAGGAGTCAGGACTCAGGAGTCAGGAATCAGAAAGCAGAAGGCAATCGGGGAAAGATGCCCAACACTCAGTCCCCAGCCCCCGGTCCCGAGTCTGCGGCGCCCACGCCCAAGCCTTACCGCCACAAGCTGCCTGACGAGCGAGCCGCCATCACCCACAAGTTCTCCGTGGGCGCGCATGAAGGTTACCTCACCGTGGGCCTTTACGAGGACGGCCAGCCGGGCGAGATCTTCATCACCATGGCCAAGGAAGGTTCCACCGTCTCCGGCCTGATGGATTCTTTTGCCACCGCCGTCTCACTGGCCCTGCAATACGGCGTGCCGCTCAAGGTACTCTGCGACAAGTTCAGTCACATGCGCTTCGAGCCCAGCGGCTGGACCAATAACCCGGAGATCCGCTATGCGAAGTCCATCATGGACTACATTTTCCGCTGGCTGGCCTGCAAGTTCCTCCCCAAGGATGCGCAGCCCCGGGAGGATGCCAGCGTCGCTTCGCTGAACGGCACGGAAGTCGAGAAAGCCGCCGGCCTGGCCACGCAGTTCACCCAAGCGGCGGGTGGGATTGCAGGCGCGGAAATGGGCCAGCCGGGACTGGCGGGCGTCGCACACAGTGAGGACGCGCCAAGTTGCTCGGATTGCGGTGCCATCATGGTCCGCAACGGCTCCTGCTACCGCTGCATGAATTGCGGCGCAACCAGCGGATGCTCGTAGGGGGAAAGTAGGCAGTAGGCAGAAAGCAGTAGGCGGTGGAGCGCCGGCAGCGGGCGCACTACGGAGCGGGGTTGTTGGTACTGGCTGGATTGGAAGCAGTCATGAACGCAGTCAGTGAGCCGTGCTGGATGGTATACGCGAGCTTCGCGATCAGCGTGCTGACTTTGGCTGTTTTGATCTGGTATGCGTGGCTCACGCGTGGTATCGAGAAGGCGGCCAACGAACAAAGCGAGGGGCTCGCAAAGCCAGTGATCGTTGTTGAATCGTCCCCTGACGTTCCAGATAGCAATGTCGACGAGGCAATTCTAGGGGGTGGCCTCTTCTCCGAGATTGTGAACGGGGTTCGGCTTCTAAACATCGGGACAGGTCCCGCGCTTTGGGTGGAGTGGTCAGCCAAAGGACAACACAATACTGGCGAGGGTCCGGAATCAGGCTCGGCAGGCTTCGTGCCGTACCTTAGACCTAATGAAACTGTTGACACGGAGTGCTCTCGGGCGTACGTCTCAGGCTTGAACTACTTGACGGTCGAATGCAGGTACCAAAGCCTTAGTCGAACGCGCTATACCTCCAGGACGACCATCGGTGATCGGGATTCTACGAATCATGCTGACCGCTTCAAGATTACGAGCTTTGAGATTAGGTGAGGGTAATCCGACGGCATGTGGCACACGCACCGCGCCGGTTGCGCTGCCTGCAAATCCCCGAAGGGGATTCATAAAGTAGCCGGGGGCAACGCCCCCGGAAGGCAGGCACCCTGGGTTGGCTTGACCCTGAAAGGGTCACATCGGCAGAAGAGAAGGACATGGCGCAGACGCTGGTATGCTTGAGGGTGCATGTTGTCTTCTCGACCAAGGACCGGCGGCCGATGATTACTCCAGAAGTGGAACCCGCGCTCTACGCCTCCATGGCCGGAACGGCGAAGAACCTGGATTCGCGTTGTCTAGCCGCCGGGGGAACAAACAATCACGTTCACCTGTTGATCTCGCAGTCGAAGAACATGGCTCTGAGCCGTCTGATGGAAGAGATCAAGAAGAGTTCCTCGAAGTGGATCAAGACTAAGGGAACAGCCTTGCGGAGCTTCGGCTGGCAAGATGGGTATGGCGCCTTCACGATCGGGCAGTCACAGGTGGAAGCCTTGCAGCACTACATTGCCGGCCAAAAGGAAAGGCACAAGAAGCTGACCTTCGAGCAAGAGCTCGTCACGCTGCTGAACAAATACCGGGTTCAATATGACGAGCGCTACCTGTGGTCGTGAGGTCTCATGCGACCCTTTCAGGGTCGGGGATCGTTGGCGCCGTTTTCCGGGGGCGTTGCCCCCGGCTACTATATCGCGCCCCTGCGGGGCGAAGCTTCGCAGCAGGAGGTGAGCTTGAGCCTGGTCAAAGCACCTAAGTCTTCTTACCTTGACGTCGATGCCGCACTCTACGCGATCTGCTCGACGGGCAAAGGCCGCTGCTGGCATTGCGACCGGAAGCTCCCCCCTGCGGAAGAAGCCATCGACGCGGGGTGGCACGTGCAGTGCGTAGAAGGCGAGCGCGTGGCCAGCATCATCCTGGTTTGTCCGAAGTGCCGGCGCAAGCGGGCGAAGGTCGGCAAAGAAGAGTTTCTGTGCAACCTCTCTCCGCCCGTCTGCAACCCCGCCCAATGATCCCTGCCAGTACTTTCCTGACTCCCCCTCCTCACTCGTCACTGCCCTTGAGCCTCCAGCCCCTGGTGTCATGTAACACTCTGTCGTTGACAATGGTTTCATTCCACCGTCCAAGCGCTTCGCCCTTGATATCCCGACAGGGGCAGGCCTTGTACCTGCCCAGGGCGACCACAAGGGTCGCCCCTACATCAAACTGACCCACCACGTTGAGGATTGCCCCAACCCCCAGGCAAATCCGAACCCAAGCGCCGATGCCAGCGCAGATCGCGGAGCCTGTGCGAGCACCACGCCGGGAGCGCCGTCCAAACGTGCCCTGCCGATCCACTCTCGTTTGGCCTGTCTCGAGCGCCTCCCAGGTTATCACCCATGTCGTAGCCCGGATGCAAAGTGAAGAGCCGCGGATCCGCTCGCCCTGTCCTTGATGTTCCGTTTCCAATCTTCAAGGGAAGGCCCTTTGATCGCTTCGGCTCGTTGGCGAAGCGCATCCATCTCCTCAGCCGCCAAGGGCTTGAACTGTTGGGCGATGCGAACATCATCCTCCAATTGGCCGATCGTAGTACACCCAACGGCAATGCAGCTGACCGGCAGACTCAAGGCGTAGCTCAGGCATTCCCTTGCCCCGAAGGCCTGCAAGAGCTTGGCATTGCCGAAGGACTTCATCCCCTGGATGGCCATCTTGCGTTCGGTGGCGACCGGCAAGGTCAGCTTCTCAAAACTCAAATATCCAGGATCTGCAATGTTCAACGGCATCAATATGGAATCAAACTTATCGTAGGCCTTCAGCATTTCAAGGTGGACGTTTGGGTCGCGGTGACCCGTAAAACCGATGAACCGACACTTACCTGCCTTCTTGGTGGCTTCGAAGGATTCAATGGCTCCTCCAGGACCGAATATCTGCTCGACCTCTTCTTTCTCACCCACCGCGTGAATTTGCCAGAGGTCTACGTAATCCGTTTTCAGGCGCTTCAAGGAGAGATCGAGTTCCGCCGCAGCGCCAACGCGAGTCCGGTTGTTAGCCTTGGTCGTAATGAAGACATGCTTCCGGAAGGGTGGGAGTACAGCTCCGTAGACTTCCTCTGACCGGCCATTCCAGTAATCAACAGAATTATCGAAATAGTTGATCCCCAGATCGTAGGCGCGTAGCGTAATTGCCTTGGCCTCCTCAAATGAGATCAGGGGAAAGCGGCCGCCAGCCTGACCGATCACCGTGAGTTGTTCTCCGGTCTTTCCAAACGTCCGCCGCGGAATATCTCCAGCCTTGGGCTTGGCTGGTTTCGCTGCAAGAGCCGTGGCCGCCAAGCCCGCGAAAACCCCACCAACAAACGTTCTACGCTTCATGCGGCCTCCTTCGCTTTGATGGATTAACCCCTTAATATCTCGCGCCCCGAAAGCGGATCACAGTTCCTCATTCCATATCGAACACAAGATACATTAATCTCCCCTGGCGCTCGATCTGCAGGACGACGGGGTCGCCGGTCTTTAGCTTGTCCAGGGCTTGGCGAAGGCCATCGAGGCTGATAATGTCGATGCGGTTCAGCGCGTGGATGATATCTCCGGTTTGAAGACCGGTCTCCACGCTCGCAGCATAGGCAGCTCGGGCGGCCACGACGACCCCCGAGGCCATGCGAAGTCCCGGCAGCGCGTCGGAAATCTTCTTGTTGATTGCGACCGCCACAATTCCCAGCTTCGGTATCAAATTCGTTTCGGGATCCAGGTCCGCCATCCGGTCGGCTTCGTCTCTGCGCTCAGCGACTGGAATTCCAAAGGTGAGTCTTTCCGAGCCTCGAATAACGTCGAACTTCACAGTTTCGCCACCCGCGCGCAGATACATAATGGCGCCGAACTGAGCCAGACTTTCCACCGATCTTCCGTCTACAGCCACGATCAGGTCTTGGATCTTTAGACCTGCTGAATCCGCCGGGCCTCCCGGCGCCATGTCCGAAACGATGACGCCATGATTCTGGGCGAGTGCCAGCCCCGCAGCCAGTGCAGGGGTAACGGTTTGAACGTTGATGCCGATCTCGCCGCGATGGACATGCCCATACTTGCGGAGTTGGGGGTAGGCGAACTTCACCACCGAGCTCGGAATGGCAAAGCCCAAGCCTTCGCTTCCGCCACCCTTGCTCAGAATGAATGTGTTGATCCCTACGATGTTTCCGGTCACGTCCACAAGCGGGCCGCCACTATTGCCGGGGTTGATGGGAGCATCCGTCTGGATATACACCATCGGGCGGTCAGGATCGGGTTGGCGCGCCACGGAGCTGACCACTCCCATGGTAACGGAATTCTCGAGCCCTTCGGGACTGCCAAAAGCCAGAACCAACTGGCCTTTCCGGAGCGCGGCATAGTTGCCCACTGGAAGCGCGGGTAAGCCCTTGGCCTCGACTTTCAGCACGGCGAGATCGATGTCTTCATCCAAACCGATGATGCGCGCATCCATAGGAGGGTTGGGAGGCTTTTCCATGGAGCGTGGTGACCCACTGGCCGTTCGCGACGGTATGACCACCCGAACCCGTTGGGCTCCTTCCACTACGTGAGCATTGGTGATGATGTACCCACTCGCGTCAACGATCACGCCCGAGCCGGTGATGTGCTGCTTGGCGATCAACGCGGTAGCGGTTATCCCGTCCGCTTCCACGGGTCCGAAACCCGTCACAAGAATCTGCACCACCGAGGGTGAGACTCGCCGGGCCAGCCCCTCGAAGGAGTCGCTCAATTGACGGAGAATATCCGGGGCTTCTCTTTCCGGGGGCGCTTGGGCCTGAAGCCCGGTCGTCAGCAGCAGACACACGGCGGCCCAGACGCAGCTCGCGAACCATTGGCTTAGAGGCGGATTTGAATTGGACCTGAGTTGCTTGCTTATCGTCACCGTAATGTTCCTCCCCTGCCTCGAATCAGCTTAGTCGCCCTGGTAGATACTGCCTGAGAAACCGCGCGGCCAAAATAAACCCATCTTTGCGTTCCTGCGCCATTTCCGGGCCATCGTCGCCGTGCGGAACATCCCAGAACTGGTCCTCGTGTTCTACCGCCACTCCGCCATGGAATCCCGCCTGCAAGAGCACCGTAATGAACTTGGGCCAATCAATCAGCCCCTGGCCGGGAATGCGGTAACGCCACCACCCTTTTCCATGGATGCCGACTTTCGCGAGAACCGGTTGGATGATTTCCGTGTCCTTGGCGTGCACAGCGAGAATCCTGTCGCGGAAGTCCCAGGCCGTCTGGATGGGATCAATGTATTGCCGAACGAGGTGGGAAGGGTCGAATTCCAGTCCGAAGCGATGGCTGGGAACCAGAGCCATCACCTTCTCCCAGGTGGCCGGTACGGTAGCGAAGTTCACATCGCAGGGATAGTTTTCAGGCCCTATCCCCAGATCCAGCTTCTCACACACGGGCAGGTACTGCTCGTTCAGGACTTCCGCCAGTTCTTTCACCTGCTCATCCACGGATGCGCCCTTCTTGCCCCCGCTGAAAGTGCCCACAAACTTGCACCCCAGCCGATGGGCTAACTCCAGGCATCGGATGAAGTGGGCGCGCGTTTGGCGCCGTTCGGCAGGATCAGGCGCAAGGTGGTTCGTCATGCATTCGATGCTGATGATGCGCACACCGGCATCCCGCGCGGCGGCCAGGATCTGGTCAATCTGATTGTCGCTGAGCTTGTCGGGATCGAAGACATCGTCCACGTCGACGATCACGCCTTCATAACCTGCCGAGGCCGCGAACGCCAGCCTTTGGGGCGAATAGCGCGTTTTAATCGCCAGCTTCGGGTACTCGGTGTCACCCGGGACTGACACAGAAGGGCTGCTTTGCGCCGCACTCAACACGCGGGACCTGCCCATTGCAGCAGCAGAAACACCCGCCGCCTTCAGGAATTCGCGTCGTTTAATCATAGGATGCTGCCTCCATCTTAGTATGGCACTGTTCTCTGTTTGACTTTGCCAAGCCTTGAGGACGGAGCGAGTCAAAGCTGAACAGGTTTCAATTTGAATGACAAGAGGCAGCTTATCAAGTCCCGCAGTTTCACGCCAGCCCCCGAGACCAACCATTGGCTCACTCTCCTCTGCCCTGGTGTAGAATTGGCGAGGCGCATCAGGTCGCGCGTTCTGTCTACCCCCCGGCGCCCTGCGGTTTACCTCATCTGTCCGATGAGGCCAATGACTCCACTGGGCGGGGCAAATGAGAGGCCAAAACTATGACCATGGAAACCATCACCGAACGAGACCGCGCAATGGCCCGGAGATGTCTTGAATGCCCTGTCTGCGGTCACGCGCGCAAGACTCAGAAGGGCCTGGCATTCTGGTTCGTTCAGCGCATTGAAGGCAGCGTCTGCCCTTACTGCAAAGCCTACGAACGGGTGTACGGACGCAAAGCGCACGAACCAGCAAGGGATGATGTCGCCTGAAGCCTGCTGTTTTTCCGATGAAACACATCCTCCTGAGGAGGGATGACGTGAAGAAACGCACACACGAACAGGTTTTGCAGATGCTTGTGGTGCTGGCAATGATGATTTGCTTTGGTCAATGCGCGGGGGCCGCTTCGAAGGTGGTGTGGCAGGTTGGCAGGTTCAACCAATCTCCCAGCGAATTCAATACCGGGAAACAGGGTCCGCCGCTCTTTGGCTCCCGCTACCCCGCCGGTGAGTTGCTTTACATTGTGGGGAAGAGCACACCGGCGGTGGATTGGCCCGCTTATCAGGAGGGTGCGGCAACTGGCAGGCCTGGTAACCGCCCTCATCCGTATACCATTCAATTTGATTTGCCCGAAGTACCCCAAGGTGTCTATACGCTAAAAGCAGGGCTCTTATCGGAGTCTGCGCGCGTGGCACGGCTGCAAGTGGAGATTAACGGCCACAGAGGTCTCTTTTACCAACACCCCAAACTGAGCTACGCGGGGGGCGATCGGGAAATGGTCGTGAGTCCTATCGCCGCCGTCGATATGATCGCTTTCGATTTTCCCGCGCCCTTCTTACGGAAGGGAACCAACAAGCTGGTCTTAACGGCGGTTGACGGGCCGGCGACGGGCGACAGCGAGGTTCACTCCGTCATCACCTATGATGCGTTAGAACTTGACCAGGATTCGTCCGGGAAATATCTCTCCGCCGAAGTCACGGTTGAGGTCGTGCCCACTATTTTTTATATGCGCGACGTCGCTGGTGTGGCGGAATTGGTGGACATTTACGTGCGCCATAACGCGGCGGTGCTGCACGGCGAAGTAAGCATGATCGTAGGGACGGACAAATACACTCAGGAATTATCCGCGAGGGAATTCGGGGAGCAGATGGTCGAGTTCTCGGTTTCCGAATTCACTTCGGGGGCAAGAGGTGATGTGACGGTCAAAATCAACGGGCGCTCGCGGCGCTTCCGGGTGGTGTTGACCCCGGCAAAGAAGTGGAAGCTTTTAGTGGTCCCGCACGTGCACGTGGACGTAGGGTACTCAGACTACCAGGAGAAGGTTGCTGAAATCCAAAGCCGCGAACTCGATGAAGCGATGGAATTGATCCACGCGCATCCGGACTTTCGCTTCAGCCCTGATGGGTACTGGAGCGTGCGACAGTATCTAGCTGGACGCAGCGAAGAACAGCAGAAGCAGCTTTTTCAGATGGTGAAGGAGAAGAAGATCTTCGTGCCCACGGTGGAGGCGTGCCTTCTCACGGGTTTTCCAGCCCTCGAGACGCTGATCCGCTCTCTTTATCCTGCTTTTGAGTTTAACCAGAAGCACGGCGGAGATGCCGATTACGCTGACATCACCGATGTGCCCTCCTATTCCTGGTCCTACGCCTCGGTAATGTCGGCGGCGGGTCTGAAGTATTTCGTTTCCGGCTGCGACAATGACAACGGGCCGATCCTTCTCTACAGCCGCCTCAATGAGAAATCGCCCTTTTGGTGGGAAGGTCCGGACGGTGGCAGGATCTTGATGTGGTACTCGTGGGTCTATTCTCAGTTAGCCGTATTGTTTGGTGGATTGCAGGGTGAAATCGCGGCGGGGCACGAATCCATGCCGGTTTTCCTTCAGGCTTATTCCCACCCGAAATATAAGTCCGACGCGGTTTTGGTTTACGGCACGCAATGGGAAAACACTGATCTTTTCCCACGCCAGGCAAGTCTGGCTGATGATTGGAACAAGATCTACGCTTATCCCCACTTGCAATACTCGGGCTTTGCGGAAGCACTGGGCTATATCGCCAAGCAATTCGGGCCGGCCATTCCGGTGGTGCGCGGTGACGGGGGGCCGTACTGGGAGGACGGCATTGCTTCAACCGCCCGCTCTGCGGCCATCGAACGCGAGGCGGAACAGAGAGCTCTTGCGGCGGAGAAGTTTTCCACTCTCAGTAGCCTGATCAATCCCCGTCTTCGACCCGAGGCCGAGGCCCTGAAACGGCTATGGAATTACATGGTTCTCTATGACGAGCACACCTGGGGAGCCGACCGTAGCGTATCGGACCCGAAGAGCCAGGAGGCAGTCAACCAATTGGCGGTCAAGGAGGCTTTTGCGAGCGACGCGAAGCGGGATGTTGACTACGTGCTACGGCGCGGACTGGCCGCCCTTGCCGACTATATCTACGATCCGAAAGGGACGCTGTTAGTTTTCAACCCTCTGAGCTGGCAGCGGTCCGGCATGGTCGAGATAGACTTGGACAAAGGGTTGGAACCGATTGATCTTACTGCCCATCGCACCATTCCCTACGAAGTTCTTTCGACGGGGCAGTCCTACCACCATGTCCGCTTCCTTGCCCAGGACGTGCCGTCGGTGGGTTACAAGGCTTACGCGCTGAGGGAAACCAAAGCAGAGCCGCCCACGGCGCAGACCGCCCCTAGGGGGACGTTAGAGAATGCGTACTACCGGGTGGTGTTAGATCCCGCCAGCGGAGCGGTGAAAAGCATCTTCGACAAGGACCTGAACAAGGAGCTCGTCAATGCCTCGAGCCCCTATCGGTTCGATCAGTACCTCTACGTCACGGGAGCAGATCAAACTCCCAACCGCCTGGTGGAGTACAGTTCGGGCTGGCCAGTGCCGCAACTGTCAATCCATAGCGCTGGGGGCGGGCGTCTGTTGTCGGTGACGAGCCAGCCTTTCGGGGTAGTCGCGCGTCTGGAAAGCTCAGGGATGAACACCCCGCGCATTGAGACCGAGGTGATCTTGTTTAATGGACAAAAGAAGATCGAGTTCGTCAACCACGTGCACAAGACGGAGGTCTACACCAAGGAAGCCGTTTACTTTGCTTTTCCCTTCTCCATGGAACATCCGCAATTTCGTTACGAGATTCAGAACGGATTCGTGGACCCCAGCCGTGACCAACTGCCCGGAGCCGGGAAGGAATGGTTTTCGGTGCAGCACTGGGTGGCGGCGGAGCAAGGTGGTGTGACGGCGGCGCTTGTTCCGGTGGATGCCTCCCTGGTCGCTTTGGGGGATATTGTCCGGGGAACATGGCCGGAGGAGTTTGGCCGACGCCCCGGCACGATCTTTTCCTACGTGATGAACAACTACTATTTCACGAACTACGCAGCGGGCCAGGGAGGAGACTTTACATTCCGCTACGTGCTGACCAGCGGCAACAACCTCGCGCCTGCCTACCTGAGCCGGCTGGGCCGGGAGGAGATGTCACCTCTGGAAGTGGACCAAATCACCTCACAGGATAAAGCGATCGACACTCCACGGCCTCTGGTTTCGACCCAGGCTAGTTTCCTGGACGTGCGCCAGCCTGACGTGGTGTTGGAAACTTGGAAGATTGCCGAGGACGGCGAGGGCACGATTCTGCGTTTTCTGGAACTGGCCGGTAAAGAAAGCACGGTGGACGTGCAAACTCCGCTTCTCGAGGTGAAGTCGGCGTGGATGAACGATGCCCTGGAAAGGAATCAGGGGCCGCTTTCGGTTTCTTCCCATGGCTTCAGATTCTCCGTCAAGCCATTTCAGATCGTGACGGTGCGTTTGCAGGGTGTGGCCAGTCTTAAATGACTCGCGCGTGCCTAGTTTGACTCATTGGATTTCCGGTGAGAGAATTGTGCCACCGAAAGTGGACTGAAAGGAGGGAGGGTTCAATGTTTCCGAAGAGATTGGTTCCGCTCCCTGTGGCAAATTTCGTGCTCTTCTTCATTTTCTCTCAGGCCAAACTTACGGCAGGCCAGATCCCAAGCCCACAGGCACTCAAAACCGAGATGCAATTGCGTGCGCTGACTCAACCGGGAGATACTACGCCGGAAAAAGCCCCAGTTGGACCGCCTGCGCAATTTGTCGCCACAAGTACACAGCGAATCGATCGCGACCGGGCGGAAGTTCGTGTGTATCGAAACGGTCAGGCTGTAGAATTATTCAGCAAGTTCCATGAATTGCTCACGGCTACCCCCGCCGATCATCAGATGGGCCTTGAGAGGCTGGTTGGAAAGAGCGTGGCCGTAGTGCCCTCGGAAAAGCGCGCGGACCAGTGGGACATCTTTACGGGGGTAGGCGGGGTTGGTGTAACCCTAGTTCCTTCTCAAAAGCCGGCAGACCAGTGGGATATCTTTACGGGGATAGGCGGGGTTGGCGACTTGGTTTTGGCCGGAAATATCTTCAAAGTCCGGCAAGTCCTTCTTTCTTCGCGGAAGAACCCCATCGAAGTGCGAGTGGATGGGCAAATCCATCGTCTGAAACCGGGCCAGGCCCTTCTGGTTCTGTGATAGTAGAGACCGCGGCAAGCCCACCGACTCTGCGAAAACGTAAGCCGAAAGCGAGGGTGCTGCGTTCAGGCCGTGTAAAGAAGCGTCTGCGGGCTCAGCCGACATTTCCAATTTGAATGCTCGTTCTTACAACTCAGCCATCTAAGATGGAGTGCGTGCCTAATTCTCCGATTTCGGCGCTCGAAGGTCCGGGATCAGTCGATTTGAAAGAGGTGCAGCAAATAATGGATAAGATTCCAAGCATGAAGATCTGGAGTTTGCTCCTTCTTTTCGGGGCGCTGCCGCTCTTGGCTCAGGCCCCGATGTCAGAGCCCGAAGCACGCTCGCTCTACGACACCCGCAATAAGGAAATCCAGAGGCTGTGGCGCGAAAAGCAGTGGGACAAAGCTGTGCCCATCCTCCAGGAGATCGTGGCCATGCCGGCCATGATGCGGGTTCCCGAGATCCGCTTCGATGCGCGTTACAACCTGGCTTGTGGATACTCGCTGCTCGGGCAGAAAGAGAAGTCTCTGGCGCTGCTCCGGGAGATCGTGGCCGACACCGTGGTCGACCCGACGCAGATCGAGCGCGACACCGACTTCGACAACATCCGCTCTGAGCCCGCCTACAAGGAAATTCTTGCGGCGGCCCGCGCGCGCTGGGAGGCCCAGAACCGTTTCTGGGACTCGCCGACCCTGGGCACACCCTTCAAAGAGAACCTGACCGAAGACGAAAAGATCGCCGGTCTCGCGCGCTTCTGGTCGGAGGCCAAGTACAACTTCGCCTGGTTCGAGAAGGCGCCAGATCTCGATTATGACGCGAAGATGATCGAGTATCTCCCGCGCGTGCGCTCCACTAAGAGCACCCTCGAGTACTACCGCGTGATGATGGAGTTCGCAGCACTGCTGAAGGACGGGCATACCAACGTTAGTCCGCCGCGCGAACTCCAGGATGACTTTTGGTCACAGCCGGCGATCCGGATCGCCCTGGTGGAAGGCCGCGTCCTGGTTGCAAAGGTTCTCGGCGACGAGGCGTTGTCGGCTGCCGGAGTGTGCCGCGGCGTCGAACTGATCGCAGTCGACAGCCTGCCCGTGCGCGAGTATGCCGCGCGTTTCGTGATGCCAGCAGTTTCCGCCTCCAGCGAGCAGGACCGCGAGCGTCGCTCCTTGACATATAGCTTGCTTGGCGGTCCGCACGATTCCAAGCTCCGGCTCCAGTTCCGCGACGAATCGGGCAGGACTTTCGAGGTGACCGCAGCTCGCCTTACCCCCGCCGAACTCGACAAGCGCGACACCGCGCCGCCCAAGGGCCGGTTCGAGTTTCGCCTGCTCGACGATAGCCGCATCGCCTATGTGGCGCTGAACACCTTCGCCGACCGCGACATCGTGACGGACTTCGAGAAGGCTTGGCCGGAGATCCGCAAGGCGCCCGCCCTGATTCTGGATGTCCGCGCGAACGGTGGGGGGAACAGCGGCTTCGGCTCCCAGATCCTCAGCTACCTGGTCGCGAAAGGTGGTGATACGGAGGCCGTGCGCATGCGCCTCTATCGCCCGACTTATCGCGCCTGGGGTCGGGGCGAGGACTGGCAAACCCAAACCTGGCCCGTCGATGCGAAGGCGGGCGAAGGCTACAACGGTCGAATCGTCCTGCTGACCGGCCCTGGCACCGGCTCGGCCGCCGAGGACTTCGCAGCCTCCTTCGATATACTCAAGGCTGGGATAATCCTTGGGGAGCCCACCGGGGGCAGCACCGGACAACCGCTGATGTTCCGTCTGCCCGGAGGCGGTACAGGGTGGGTCTGCACACTCCAGACGCGCTATGCGGATGGCCGCGAGTTCGTCGGCGTCGGTGTCCAACCGAAGATCCGCGTTACGCCAACGGTGGCTGACTTTCGTGCCGGTAAGGATACGGTGTTGGAATCCGCGGAAGCCTACCTGCGCGGTCACGCGCCCATCAAATAGGGCAGAGGTGAAGATGCTGACTCATGCCGCGCTCGCCGACTGGCGCAGAGCTTAGCTCTGCCTGGGGTTACTACATTTCTCGGCCAGAGCCCGGCGTGCAAGTTGCGGCTCCGAAAAACGTCTCCGGCAAAAACGTAGAAACTCCCCGGTGAAGGCGCATTTCTCTTTCGCGGGCAGGTGTTCGAAGGCCTCCAACAGGAGCTGGGTCCTCCTCACTGCTACGGTGCCATGATGAGTTTGGGGAACGCGACTTGGTAGCGCGCCGCGTCCAGAGTGAGCAAACGATCTGCCTTCAAGATCGCGTGCGCTCCCACTATGAAATCCACCAACAGCCGCTTCGAGGAACCGTCCTTGGAGTGTCGCCGTCTCTGGGCGTAGGCGGCATAGGCGGCTCCAGCCTCCTGCCATACGGCTTCATCCAGCAAAAAGTCAGTCACGATGTGGGTGGTTGCCAGGAACTGCTCGAGAAAGGTCCTCGTCGCTTTGGGATGCGCCAGAAGTTCAACATACACAGGAGCGCAAATAACCAAGCCGCCCTGGTTCTTCGCGCGCCCCAGCAGCGCTGCCATCCCCTGAGACGCAGACTCCCCGGACCACAGTGCCGAAATGACGTTGGTATCGATCGCCGTTCTCATCGCCGCGACCGCTTGTCCCGTCGCATCTCGTCCACCCAGGCGTTAATCTCACGAACGCCATCCGGGAAAGCTCCTTCCAGCGCCCCGGCATAGGCCTCGAAGGGATTCTCCTCGGAGCGAATGGGCCGGACGATGGTGTTGCCTCCCTCTACAACGAACTCGACCCTGTCGCCTTCCTTCAGTCCCAACCGGATGCGAATCTCCTGCGGCACCGTCACCTGGCCTTTACTGCTGATGACACTGGAATGCGGCATCTTTACTCCTCCTCCCTACAGTAAAGATAGCATTCTTTACTGCCCAAAGCAACGCTTGAACTGCCTTTACCCAGGCCGGGTCCTGCTTTGTCAGCATTTCGTCCAAAACTTTAGGCCTTTTGGCAGGCCATCACACAAAGACCGCAGACCCTGGGAAACGGGTCTTTGCTTCCTGCTTTTTCTTGGATTTCTTACTCAGCTTCTTTAACTCCCCTGCGGATCCCTTGCCGATTTTCCCGAGGCCTTTACCTGTGCCCACGCCTACATTCTTGCCAAATCCGCCGACCCCTTTGCCTACCGAGGCACCAGCGCCCCCAACGTTCCCTTTGGCCAGGTTCCCAACGCCTCCCACCACACCTTTGCCCAGGTCTGCCGTTCCTTTGGCGGCGCCTTTCCCGATGTCCTCCCCGCCTTGGGCCATCTCCTTCCCAGGCCCCTTACTCTTCTCCTTCTTTTGAACGGTTTTCTGGGAATGGGTCGAATCCTGGTTCGCGTTCGATTGACTCCACCCAGGCAAAGCAAAGGTAAGACTGAGTGCAAGGCAGCAAATCATTTCGCTTGCAGGTTTCACGGTTTCCTTCCTTCCCAAGCCGCTTGCCTGGCCGTGGTGGCCGTGGCTTCTTTACCTATGATGCAGACCTATCCCCGTGGGGGTTGGCTCGACGATGGGCCTCTTTTTTGATGAGGGCTGGGTAGGAAAGAGGATATCCCTGAAAGGAATTCGCCGCGGGCAAGACTAGGAGGAAGGAGACGCCTTCAGAAGCACGAATAGTTTTGAAGGCGTCCCCGGCAAGACCTTTATTGAGCAGCCGGCTTATAGGCTTTTGTCTTTCCATTTCGGCTGTTGGTCACGGTGAACTGGCCATCCGGTTCTGCCGAAAGCCTGATCCACTTTCCCCGGCAATGTTCTTCCAAGTTGGCGATGAAGGCCTCCGGCGCGTTGTTCACCTTGCCTGCTTCAAGCGCGTAGTGCAGTTGCCAGATGTCTTCCAGGCCGGGCGAACTGTGTATGGTTTGCCACGCTTCGGGTGCGCCACCCTTCCTTGCGCCGTTGTCCGTGATGGCCACGAGCGGGTGCAAAGCTTGTACCAGAGGGGGCGCGCCGGAGAGGTCGAGGCCATGATGCGTGCCCAGATACACATCGACGGTACCGATCTTGTTATCCGGGCAAGCGAGTCCGAGTTCCTTATTCCAGGTCAAATCCCCCAGATCAATCATGCGGAATCTGTCATACGTGATGAGCATGCCAACCGACTGGGCATTCTCTGAAGGGTCGACGTCCTTGCGCTTCGCTCCGGCACATAGCGGGTTGGGCGCACCCGCTCCCGGCAATGGCTTTGAAATCTCATTGCCGGCGGCCGTCAGAACTTGAACGTTGATCCCCCGGATTGGAATCATGTCGCCCGGTTTCGCTAGAAGATGTTTGGCTTTGTCGCGAACGCTCAAATACGCCGAAAAAAGCTGATCAGCCTCCGGACCGCTTTCGACACTCGGCCCGTGGTCCACAAAGGTGCGGATGGGAATCCGCGCTGCGAGTTGCGGCACGCCTCCCACATGGTCCATGTGGTAATGCGTTACGACCAGGTAATCAATCTGTTTCACTCCCGCCAGTTTGGCGACGGAGACGATGCGGTCTGCGTCGCGGCCACCGACATCCGGCCAGCCGGTGTCCACCAGCATCGATTCTCCCGAGGGTGAGACGAAGAGAGTGGCCTGGCCGCCCTCCACGTCGATGAAATACACATCCAGTGTCCGGGCGGCGCGCGCCGGGGCGTAAAGAAGAAAGACGAGAAGGGTGGTGATGGTTGTTCGCATGTTAGAATCCTACCAGAAAATCATCGTTGCGGCTGGTCTCAACCTACGCTATACTCTTTGGCGATGTTCAGCGCTTACGCCAACTGGTTTTGCTACCGCTTTTGGGGCTTTAGCCCCATGGGGTAGAGTGGCGTTGGCCTGAACCCGCAAACAAGTCGTAATAAGCCAACCCACTCGAAAGAGTGGGTTTTTTATTTTAGGGAGGCTGGCTGTGATCATTTCCATGAGACTTCATGCCACTAAAGGGGAGATCGAGCACGTCTGTGAGCGCATCCGGGAGTTTGGCTACAAAGTTCACTCCATCGAGGGCGAAGAGCGCGTGGTGATCGGGGCCGTGGGGGTCGGGGACGTCACCGCCTGCCTGGAGTCCCTGGAGGCCGCGCCCGGCGTGGAGAGCGCCGTCCGCATATCGGCGCCTTACAAGTTCGTGAGCAGGGAATTCAAGAAGGAGCGCACCGTGATCCCTGTGAACGGCGTGGAAGTGGGCGGCAGCGAATTCGCCATCATGGCCGGTCCGTGTTCAGTGGAAAGCGAAAAGCAGATCATGGACACGGCCGAGGCCGTGGCGGCCACCGGGGCGAAGATTCTCCGGGGTGGCGCCTTTAAGCCCCGAACCTCTCCTTACGACTTCCAGGGCCTGGAGCTCGAGGGGCTGAAACTCCTGGCCAAGGCGAGGCAGGCCACCGGCTTGGCCATCGTCACCGAAGTGATGAGCGCGCAGGACGTGGAGGTGGTTGCCGAGCATGCCAACGTCGTGCAGGTCGGGGCGCGCAACATGCAGAATTTCGTTTTGCTCAAGGCGCTGGGTGAATGTCCCCGGCCGGTTCTCCTGAAGCGCGGCATGAGCTCCACCATTATGGAGCTCCTCCTGTCCGCTGAGTACATCACCGCCCACGGGAACCCCAACATCATGCTCTGCGAGCGAGGCATCCGAACCTTCGAGACCGCCACGCGCAATACCTGCGATATCGCCGCCGTGCCACTGCTCAACGAGCTTACCCATTTGCCGGTCATCCTCGACCCCAGCCACGCCACCGGCAAGCGCAGCTTGGTGCCGGCGCTGGCGCGCGCGGCCGTAGCCGTGGGCGCGGACGGCCTGCTCATCGAAGTGCATCCTTTTCCCGAAAAAGCCTCCAGCGACGGCGCACAATCTCTTACCCTCGACCAGTTCCGGGCTTTGACCAACGACCTCAGACCATATCTGGAGTTGTGGAAGGCATCGCGTCTCGCCGCCGCGGTGTGAAGTATGAATTGAAATCACATCTTCCTCGCGGTACCATTTGCATTTGAATAGCGACGTCGCATTGGCACATCGCGGACGGCTGCTTCGCTCCACAAAGAAATGCCTCTGCAAACAACATCCAACGGGTCGGCGACGTTGTGTCCAGAGTTTTTCCGTTTAGGTCCGAAACAACAGCTCAGGCGCGAAGTGGTAAAGGTGAAGGGACTTGCGCCCTAAAGGAGAATGGAAATGAACACGGTGCAGACTACGAAGAAAGATGATTTGATCGTTATCGGCGGAGCGGGCGGGTTTATCGCCGGGGCGCTTACCCGCTACTTTCACGGCCGCGGGTTTACCAAAATCCGCGCCATTGATAAGAAACCTTTGCCGGACTGGTACCAGAGAGTGCCCGGTGTTGAAAGCCTCTGCATGGACTTGAGTGAGAGGGAAAATTGTGTAAGGGCATGCGAGGGCGCAGTCGAGGTTTACAATCTGGCTGCCGACATGGGCGGCATGGGCTTCATCGAGAATTTCAGAATCGAATGCCTGCGCAGCATCCTGATCAACACCAACCTCATCGAAGCGGCCTATCAGGCGGGTGTGCAAAGGTACTTCTTTTCCTCCTCCGCCTGCGCTTACAACACCGAGTTGCAGAAAGATCCGCACTGCCGGGCACTGAAAGAGTCGGACGCCTACCCTGCCATGGCGGAGAGGGGTTACGGCTGGGAAAAACTGATGTCCGAGATGTTCTGCCAGGAATACTGGGCGGAGCGCGGCTTGAAGACCTTCATGGCCCGCTTCCACAACGTCTATGGTCCCGACGGCACATGGGACGGTGGGCGAGAAAAAGCTCCTGCGGCCATTTGCCGCAAGGTCATCGAAGCCAAGGATACGGGCAACAAGGAAATTGTAGTCTGGGGTGATGGCACGCAAACCCGCAGCTTCATGTATATCGATGACTGCACGCTTGGCATCGACCTGATCGCCCACTGCGAAAACCTGATCGCAACTCCCATCAATCTCGGTTCCAACGAGCTCATTTCGATCAACGATCTGGTCAGCATCGCGGAAGAAATTGGCGGGATCAGGTTGGATCGCAAGTATGATTTGAATGCGCCTAGGGGAGTCGCCGGTCGGAACAGTGACAACACCATGATCAAGCGAATCCTGAATTGGGAGCCCACCACTCCCTTCCGCGATGGACTGGCGAAGACCTACGCCTGGATCGAACAGCAGTACCAGGATCGAAAGGCCGGCAAAGTCACGGTGCGAGAAAACTATCAAGCGACGGGCGCCCATGGACGCACAACAGGCCACTGAAATCACTTCGATTATCAGCGAAATTCCCTATCGGATGGCATTTGCAGGCGGCTGGATCGATCAACCGTTCGTTTCGAAACTCAACCCCACTCCACCGGGCTCCATGGTGGTGGTCGGTCTGGAGCCCACCTTCCGATATATGGATCGCTGCGGAATGGCAACCAGTACGCGCGAGGTGGCGCGCAAGCTGTGGAACGGCAAACTGCCGTATGGAGATCCCAGGGAACTTACCCACGAACTGTATGAGGCAGAAAACCAGGGCAAGCCGGAGCCCTCGGGTTCGCAGGACATGGCGGGCCTGATATATCCCGGAGTGAACAGGCTGGACTACGACTCCAGCTACAAGGGCGGCTACTTCCCCGTCCACGTCGAGTCCAACAACGATCCACACGTCGCCCATTGGTTGGAGGATGTGATTCACATGGTGCCGGTCGCGCAGCGTCCCAACGACTACAATCCCCTCGGCCAAAAGAACCTCGATCCGAAGTGGATCCAGAGGCTGGGCGAGACCGGTAAGCAGTGTTTTGATGCCATCGTGACGAAAGACTCGAAGGCGCTGGGCGCCTCAATGAATGAGTGCATGAAGTGCTGGGAGATGATTCTGCCCCACACCGTCAGGCACCCGACCGTCAGCGTGGACCTGGCGGGAATCCTCGGCTATTACCAGTCCCGGTGTGCCGGAGCCATGTACTCCGGGTGCGGCGGCGGATACCTCTACGTTGTATCCGACGAGCCGGTGCCCGGGGGAATTCGCGTGAAGGTCAGGTACTCAAAGAAGAATGGCTGATACGAAGACAGTTGTGGTGACCGGTGGGTTTGACGATTTCAAGTCCCGGCACGTTCGCTTTCTCGAAGAGGCTTCGAAGCTCGGGGACGTTCACGTTCTCCTTTGGTCGGACGAGACCACGCGCGCCCTCGAGGGCCGCCCCCCGAAGTTTCCCCAGGAGGAGCGGTTATATCTGGTTCAGGCTAATCGGTATGTGAAGGATGTGAGGCTGGTGACGGGGCAGGTGGACCGCGACGCCGTACCTCAAGTGGGCGGGATCAATCCTGAAATCTGGGTTGTGGAGGAAAAGAACGACAATCCCCGGAAGCCGGCGTACTGCGAGTCACACGGTGTTGAATATCGTGTTTTCAAGAAGGAAGACCTGGGAGGCTTCCCGGTGCTGCCGTTCGATCCCAAGGATGAGCGATCGTCACAAAAGCGCGTGATTGTGACCGGCTGCTACGATTGGTTTCACTCGGGCCACGTAAGGTTTTTCGAGGAAGTCTCCGCGTTGGGCGACCTCTACGTCGTCGTGGGGCATGACGCCAACATCAAGCTGCTGAAGGGCGAAGGTCACCCCATGTTTTCCCAGGACGAGCGCCGCTATATGGTTCAGTCCGTGCGCTTCGTCAAGGAGGCCCTGATCTCTTCGGGGCAGGGTTGGATGGACGCCGAACCGGAAATTGCCCTCATCAGGCCGGATATATACGCCGTAAACGAAGATGGTGACGTGCCGGAAAAACGCGCCTTTTGCAAAGAGCACGGCATTGAATACGTGGTGTTGAAACGGATCCCCAAAGAAGGCCTGCCGTTGCGGCAGAGCACCAACTTGCGGGGATTCTGAACCCGAACTCAAAGTTCGACGGAGCCCGCCGTCTTTTTCAAACGCCTGTCATTCTGAGCCCCGACTTGTCGGGGCGAAGAATCTCTGCAGTTGTCTTTTGCGCTGGGCGGAGATTGCACGGAGATTCCACGGAGATTCCACACGGAGATTCCACAGCGAGCCGTCGAGTTGGTTTTGGTGTACAATCTCGCTGGCATGCCCGGCGTTTTAGCCATTTCACGTGCGGCGCAGTCTGAGCTGGCGCAAAACACCAACAGCGCGGACAGCATCCTTAGAGGAGGATCTCAATGAAAAAGAAGGTTCTTACCGTTGCGTGTTTAGTGGCCACTGTAGTGGTCGTCTTATTCGCCATGATGAGTGTCGTGAGCTGTTCTCACCAGATTTCCACTAGCGAGGTTCAACAGCCGGCTACTCCTAGCGTGGTTCCGCCATGGGGAGGGCAACACGATCGAAATGCGCCCCAACCCCCCGTCATCACCCCCGGAGAGGCAAGTACGCAAGCCCAAGCTGGAATGCCTCCGTCTGACGCCATTATTCTTTTCAATGGCAAAGATCTGGCCGGCTGGGAATCGGTCAAGGGCGGGCCGGCGCAATGGAAAGTTGGGAAGGGTTATTTCGAGACAGTACCGAAAGCTGGCGACATCAAAACCACGCAGGCCTTCGGCGATTGCCAGCTCCACGTTGAATATGCGTCACCCAATCCGCCTCACGGCGAGGACCAGGATCGCGGGAATAGTGGGGTGTACTTGATGACCCTCTATGAAGTCCAGGTTCTTGATTCCTATGAGAGCAAAACCTATCCGGACGGGCAGGCGGCAGCCATCTACGGCCAGTATGCGCCCTTGGTCAATGCCTGCCGGCCTCCCGGCCAGTGGCAGAGCTACGACATCGTTTTCCACGGCCCGCGATTTGATGCGGCTGGTAAGGTCACGCGCGCCGCAACCCTCACGGTGTTCCATAACGGCGTTTTGGTTCAGGACCACGTCACCGTGCTTGGCCGGACGGATGGTGAACACGAGCCTTACCAACAGACTCCAACCAAATTGCCTTTGAAACTGCAAGACCACAACCACCCGGTCCGCTTCCGAAATATCTGGATTCGAGAGCTTGCTGAGTAACGAGGAGGCTTCATTACTTATGAGTCGGAGAACCTTTGTACAGGCTGCCAGCGCGGGGCCGGCGCTCTTAAGCTGAGCCGCCCGTGAGGAAATCGTCCAGCTGGGGTGTGGGTCTTCGGGAGATTCGTCAGATGATCCCGCGCCGCTTGGCCTGCATTATCGCCTCTACCCGGCTGTGGGTGAGGAGTTTTTCGTTGATGTGGTACAAATGATTGCGCAATGTCCCGGGGCTAATGCGCAGTTCGCGGCTGACGACCGCGGTGGTCTTGCCCTGAGCCAGGAGCCGCAACAACTGTCCCTCACGTTGGGTAAGTGCCAAGGCGGGAGGCAACGGCGCAGCCACTTCGGATAGGCTTGAGAGCTGCTGTGCAGCCCGAACGAGCTTGGCAGCGAGTTCGTCCCGTCGTTTCGTGTGGCTGATGTCGTCCAGTATGTGCACCACAACGTGGCCTCCCGTCCGGTCGTCCTGGAACACGAGGATGAAGACGCCCAACCAGGCCCTGCGCCCGGATCGAGCCCTGACCTCCATTTCAAATCTGGGGATCTCTTGGCCGCGCAACGCGCAGTCCATTATCCTGCATGACTCGCCACAGATGTTAGTGTCGAGTGTGCTTCGCCCGCGAAGGAGGGAGGCACAGGCGTTGCGAAGCGTCTGGGAAGCCGAGTAACCGAGAAGCCTCTCCGCGGCTCTGTTCCAGGCACAAATCAATCCCTCATCGTCCACAGCGAAGGCCGCGGGCGCAGTCCGTTCCAGCAGCCTCGACAATTCCGCAGCCACCACGTTGCCCCCCTGACGCGGCTTTTGGACGTCACCGGACGGACAATATTCCTCGGCTATTACATATATCACACACCCCGTGACGAATCAACCATTGACCAAATTATGGCTCAAGTTAAGACTGTGGTCCAGGGGGGGACAATGGACCCGCGCGAGGGGGGATGCACCCGGAAAAAGTTCCGGCTTCGCGAAGGCGTACCGCCCCCGGGCGGCATCGTCCGCTACGTTGGGGAGGGCCAGCACCATGGCAGCAAAGAGCGCCTGGGGAAGGCCTTCGATATGATTCCCAGCGAGGAGCAGGGGCTCGCGTCGCCGGCGAGGAACTGGGTCGGCATCCTGTCATCCCATCCGGTCGTTACCCGCTTCCTATGTGATGTCCTAAGAAGGTCCCGAAAACTCCATGAACTCATTACAGATGCTCGGCCCATCAACTTGGATGAGGGTGGCGACGCTCGGTGCCCTTCGGTGGTCATGCTCGACACCGTGATTGCAGATTGCGGCTCCATCAGTACCATAACTCAAAAGGTGCGCGCAAAGTTTCCCGGCAGCAAGCTCGTTGGGCTTGCATCTTGTGGAGAGGAACATGTCTTTAAATTGCTACAGCTAGGATTCAACGCCGCAGTTCAAATCACTGATAATTTCGATCGCGACATCACGTCTGCAATCACCGCAGTCCTTTCGGGTTCTATATGGGCGCCGGAATCTGCGATCTGCGATTATTCAAAGCGGGTACGGACCATCCTCGAAATCCGTCTTGCTGGCGACCGCCTATTGACTGCCCGGGAAAGTCAGATCTTAGAGTCGGTGCTATGCGGGCGGTCGAACAAAGAGATTGCGAGTAACCTCACGATCTCAGAGCGTACTGTCAAGTTTCATGTCTCTAATATTCTCTCCAAAGTAGGGGCAGAACGGCGGCGCGAGCTCGTTACAGTGTTCAACTGGACCTCCCAGCGCGGTGGAGGCGGTCTTGTAGCGCCCCCGACCAAAGCTAGATGTTCGAGCCTCCCATGATCGCGACCCCCATCCTTCATCCCCCTCCCTCGGTGGTGGCGTCGCACTGCGCTGACCCCCCTTTAGGGTTTCGGAAGCGCGCTGGACTAAATGGGATTCAGTGCGACTGGTGCCAGCTAGTTCTCGGACCCGTTTGGCGCATGGCGACGTGCGGTAGCGCAGGTGTGCGACCCTGCCGACGGGATGACCGGTACTAAAGCGGATGATCTTCGCCCTGTCTTCGCCTGTCCTTGTCAATGAGATTCCTGCAATAAACCTGTACTACAAATATCCTGCCGGTACGTTATCTGCAACACTTTCATCCGGTATTCTGGTCGTGAGGGGTGCGTAGTGGAAGGCGAATTTGCACGGCACGGGCCGGCCACAAAGGGAAGTACGATGGTGGATTTCCGGGGCACTGTGCTGACTGAGGACTCGCTTCGTGACCTGACTTATTACTTGAGGCTGATTTCCCGGTACCGCCAGATTTGGCTGGTTGCTTCCGTCTGCGCTTTGAACTCTCTCGCTTTACGACTGCCCATGCCCTTACTAGCGGGCTACATAATTGACAAGGTATTGGCGGCAAAGCAAGAGCGCCAGCTTGACGCGATCGCGGCGTCCTTAGTCTTTGTGACCCTGTTTTATATATGGATGAATTACTCATCCGGAAGGCCTGGCCGGGGACTTGAACAACCGCCCGGCTGTGCGTCGTATCCCCGTGAAGGATCAATTCGACCCCAACCACGCCCGCTTTTCCCGCAAGCCCTATCCCCACAGCCCAGCCATCCCCAGCCACGTATGCCAATGAGACGGCACAAGTCGTGGGGAAATACAGATGAGTCAGGCTTTGCCCCGGCTCATACAGGACCTCGCCAGGACAGAAAACGATCGGGTCTAGTTTGGGAAATAACGGCCCAAATTCCTCAACGGGAAGCGCTCGGAGAAGATGATTCCGAGCTGCGGATGCCGAAGATCGCGGCGCATGGGGCATGTGAACAAAAAAAAATGCAGTTATCGACAAGGTGTCCATCTATCTGTGCGCTAGCGCACAGACACGATACTGGAAGTAGGCTAGTCTGCGCAACACCAGGCTTCGAAGATTCGGGAAAGGCGAAACCATCACCGCACGGATGTTCGCCCAGGGGAAGAACCAATGCAAAACCTATCGGGTGGAGAGGCTACGAATTCTTCGGGCGTGCACGTTTCCCAGAGCGAACCACGCGACGCCTACGCGCGAAGTACGCCGCCGAAGAGATTCAAGCGTTCCCGCTTTAACGCACATGTGACGACTACTGACGGCACGATGGTGCTTTGCAACACCCTCACAGGGCATCGATGCGCAATTCCACGCGCTGGAGCAAGTCTGGTCAAGCAATATCTTTCCAATCTGGCTGTTATCGAAGAGCCGCTCGATGAAGTTGGACAATACCTCGTAGCAGCCGGGTATCTTGTGCCGCAAGACCTAGACGAGGGCGCCTGCTTTGACATGGCCTTCGGCTTTCAGCAGTATCGGACAGACTTTCGTTATATGATTCTTGTGATCACCAACGATTGTAACTTCAGTTGCGTGTACTGTGCCCAGAAGCCTCGATCTGGGAGCATGGAATCGTGGGTTCAGTCGGCAATTCGGCAGCACGTCGCCGAACAGACGCGGTGGTGGAGAGCACTTCAGATTGCCTGGTTCGGCGGAGAGCCGCTTCTGGCTTTTGATGTTATTGAGAACTTGGCACCATATTTTCGCGACGTGACCAAGAAGAGCGGGACGAAGCTATCGTCGCACATTACGACGAACGGGTACCTCCTCACTCCCGACCGCTCTCGGAAGCTGTTGCAGTGGGGTGTTACTGATTATCAGATCACTCTAGATGGAGTTGGCGAGATTCACGATCAAATGCGTCCGCTCAAGGATGGTGGCGGCACCTTCTCTCGCATCATGGATAATCTTTCAACCATGGCGGAATACGATGACGATTTCGCAGTGCGCCTCCGCGTGAATTTCGACCAGCACAGCGTGCACGAACTCAGCAGGCTCTTCGCGCTTCTAAAGGAACGGCTGAAGGGCGACGAGCGCTTTAGGCTGGCTTTCCACCCCGTTGGGCGCTGGGGTGGGCCAAATGACTTGAATATCGATATTGTTGATGACGAGAAAGCAGCGTATGCATACAAGCAGGCCCTACGCGACGACTGCCGGAAAGCTGGACTTCGATATGATCTGTCGACGATGTTCGCGCAAGGTCCGAGCATCTGTTACGCGGCGAGGCCGTACTCGTGCGTTATCGGGACGGACGGGACTATCATGAAGTGCAGCAATGTGCTCGAGCGACGCGACGAGAATGTGGTAGGGCGGCTGTTGCCAGACGGTAGGATGACATTGGATGCGACGAAGTACCTGAAATGGGTTGGAGCGGCATACCGGACTCCAACCTGTATGCCATGCTTCTTCCTGCCGGTGTGTAACGGAGGGTTCTGTCCACTGAACCGTATTGCCACCGGTTCGCCACAATGCCCCGAAACGAAAACTTGGATTCAGAAAGCATTAATTGAGTCCTGGGAGGAACGGAGGGCCGCGGGCATCGGAACGCGGCTGTCCCTCAAGCGAAGGGTGCCCGGTCCGCGCGGAGAGGACTTATCCAAAAGAAAGGAAGCCCCGCAAGACATGCGCACCGAGGTTCCGCCGGCAGTTTGAGAAGTCAATCAGCGCGGCTGGAGCGAAGAGTGCCGACTGGCGGCAGAAGCTCAGGAAGCTCTCGTTAGTAGTGTATTTATCGGAGAGAGAAAGGAGGTGAGCCAAAATGGATCGAAGAGAAACGGGTGAATCGTCTCCTGATTTGTCCGAACTCGAACTTATCGAATTGGACCCGTCATTGGACGTATTCTTTAGCGGGGGCGACGACACCATGTGTCCATGCAACCCCGAATGCCCGTGCACCCCTGTGGGAGTCTGCCACAAGGGATGCACTACCTAGTGTTGCGTAACATAAATAAGTTGACTTATTACGTTCATTGACTTATAGTGCTCGATTATGTCACGTCGAGCACCCCAGATTGTTCTAACTAT